>JAABUI010000040.1_pt1 | contig 218534 bp, 211 predicted proteins | sample 5559111 | NCBI WGS metagenome assembly JAABUI01 (sample SAMN10711870, study PRJNA513365) | rock metagenome | isolation source: Antarctica rocks | place: Antarctica: Victoria Land, Buttleship Promontory | reverse complement strand
GCTAACCCTGAATAGGGTTGGCCTCGGAACAACCCTATAGCCTAGCGGCGAGCGGCCGGCGATAGTCATCAACATAGCCACCAACATAGCTACCAACATAGGTGCGTAGCTAGGATCGTAACAAACTCAATGATGTAAATAATTATCAATCAATAAATAATACTCAATCAATCAACAATTGATCACATTCACATAATTTACATTTGAGATTGACAAGTTGTGTAACTTGTCTGTCAATTGAAATTTCAGAATTATTAATTCAAGATCAATCTAGTATTGATTTTGTATTAGTGATTGATGGTTGAATGGGAAAGAGTTCAACGGACCATGGAAATTTTGAAATGGCTCGGCGGTGCGCCGGGAAGCCTAGCGCAAAACGTTAGCGTTGGTACCCCAACCGTTAGTGTTGGTCTGGCGAGCTGCATCCTCCGGTTGAAGGGATAGACTCTTCGATGAATTTGCGCAGCCGTTCATTCGTCCATAGAATACCCACCAACCAGAACAACGGAAAGAGTCTCACCAAGCAACCCATGAGCTCTCGCTTATCAACCATACACACTATATCCAACCAAAAAAACGAGCTAACAGTACTTGGAGAGACTCACTGAGAAACAAATATTTCTTCCGCAGTAATAGACACATTACAGTGAGTGGACTTCGTAGAACATTGTATGGGCAAGCTTAGTCGAACGTAAAAACGACCGTGATCTCGGTAACGCTGCATCCAGGGTGACATGCAGCAAGTCTCGCCTTCTGAAGCATCGTGGCATCGTAGTCAAGTCATTGGATGTAGAGAATTGTATGGGAGCAGAGGTCAACGTCAGAAGCGTGGTTGTGCCGTTGATAGACGGGAGGTAATGCAAGAGCAGAATCGCGATACGCGCAAAGAGCGTTGCTGGTACGCGAAAGTATGTGCGATAAGTGGGTTTGTCAGCAGGTACATCGATATGCAAAGTCGTTTCAATGTCCTTACAACTCGCGTATGTTCGTAGGGTTGTTTTCGCTAATGAGTAGTACTTCTGCACATGTCAGGCAGGAAATGAAGATTAGGCGGGACCTAGGTGCATAGGAACTGTGGTAATAACAGCGCGTGATCGTCAAAGCGTATAATTGTCAAGAAAGCTATCTGCGTTGCGAAAGCTTGGACATCATTGCGTTTTGGATGAGAAGGTCTAAGGTGACAATGAAGGAAACGATGGCGGGCTGAGGATACCCAAACAAATTTCAGCCGATCTCTTGTTGGACTGCGTGGGTTGGCGGAGGGGTGTTAGAAGCCAGGACGGTAAGAGGGGAAGGGGGAAGTATAAAGAGAAGCGGCAGGAAGAGGTGTATCCAATGTAGGCATTTTGTAACTGGGGGTGGTGGATGATTGATTGGAGGACCACCGGGTTCAATCGAAGATGCATCGGATACTGTTATGGCTTTTGTCGAATAATATAGAGGTGATAGAGTAAACCACAGGATTGAGAGGCAACCAAGGAAATCCAGGATTCGATTTCCTCCCAGTACTTCGATTCATCCTCACAACAATGTCCTCGAATATGACCCAATGAATCCAGGAGCAGATTCGTATTTGTTCTGGACCCTCTCGAACCATTCCATTCACTACATGGTGTACCGACTTCTCCCAGCTCGCTCGCTTGCGTCCGATTCTCCTTGTAGAAGGGATTCTAAGATCTTGCCGATGCTTTCCGCACCGTGTTTGTCAATTCCTTCGAAAGTTCCATGATTATTTGAAAAGTTCTCGCGTCGTCATAGGAAAAATCCATATGACGATTTCACGCTCCTCTAGCAGCATGAACAGGTTTCAGCGCTCGTGCAAATGCCGCAAAAGAGGGGTGCTGGATGTCAAGAATTTCATCGCAGACGTCTGCTTGACCTTGTGGCCCGAATACTTCGAGGTTTCCTGTACTATATATACTTGGCGATTATTCTTTGAAAAAATTGCGGGCTCTGACGATAGGGTCCAGCTCAAGGTACGAGACAGGCACATTGATCACTCTTCAAAGGCATGGGACACGGAGATTCCGGATATAGTACCAGGAATCGCGCGATGTTAGTATCAGCTCCCACAAGACGGATGGATGAACCCGTGTGTCCACTGCAAACTGCCCATAATAACCACCATTAGCCCCACCCCAGATCCTACACTCACAAGCCCATAGACATAGGCATGCCTCAATCTCAACGCCTTAAGCTCCGAAACCCAAGTACTAACTGTCGTTAAACATCCACAGAACCCATCCATAGCCCCTTGTAGAACCTGACATCCAATTCTACCAGCCAGTGGTACATGTTGCAGGTCATAGAACATGCCCTCCAATACGGTGCCGAGTACGTTCACTGTAAAGGTCCCCAGTGGGAATGACTTCAGCTTCCCGTTTAGATGCAATGATGCGTAGAATCGGAGTAAACACCCCAAGGGCGCGAACACTAGTGCGAAAAGCGCGTCACCTCTCCATCTCTCCTGAGCCCAAATAGGGTAACCAACAGGTCCACCGGGTCGGTCGGGTGGCCATATAGCCATGAATAGAACGCCTAGCCAGGACATCCAAGCTACAAAAACCATAGTCCGATCAACGAATTTGCGAGCAAAGATGTAAGGAATTGATGGAATATACCGTTCAAGAGCAATGGCTAGATGCGCACCAGTCTGTAGAGCACCAAGACAAATAGCCACTGTGACGATGATGACAGCGAGGACAGCCATAAAGCTGTAGCCTTCGTTGCGTGGAAGATTGGATGAGGAATTAGTGCCTGACGAGGTGTGGAAGGTTGGGACGGGTAAAGCATTCGAGAGAGCAAGAAAAGCATCACGAATAAATGATGAGAATGAAGTAAAAGAGCCGCAAAAGCCGGTGGCTAGACCAATATATAATGGGATTGTCTTTTTGAGTGTGGCATATTGTTTCTTCTCTGAAGCAGTGTGGGACAGTTTGCGTGGCCTAGCTTCGCCCAAATTGCCATGCTCTTCGTCATTACGCTTACTGGGCTTGGTGTATGTTACTCCCCAGTCCTCGTGATAGAAGAGAGCGCGGTCTTCGGAAAGGAAACCCATGATCAAGCTACCACCAAAATTGGCCCACAAAACGCCGGTTTGTACAGGAGCCCCGGGATAAAATGTCAAGGCTTGTAGGCCGAGACGTGCGAGTGTTCCCAGGATAGAAAAAAAGATCAAGTACGAGATCGTGTATATCTGAGTCGTGAGTTGGGATTGCCGATGATCGAGTGGCGAGGAATTCTCCTTTTGAGGTACCTCTGGGCTAGATTGACTCGAGGGAGATGAAGCAGCTTCTATAGCTGTAGATGCCGACCCACCATTTCCAACTCTGTTGTCCTCGATCTTATCCTCAGAGCCCTTTCGCTGCGACTCGTATCTTTGACGCCATTGCTGATCACCATTGTATGACCGACGGTCCTCCAAGTATCCCTCTCGCTGCTGTTGATGAGGCCAGTCGATAGGAGATGGATCTGCTAGCTCATCGAGATTGGCATAGTCGGTGGGAACGACATCATCCTCCTTTGTCCCTCCATCTTCAACGTCGGTGATTTCGGGACCATGGCCATTTCGCTGCTGTTGATGAGGCCAGTCGATAGGAGATGGATCTGCTAGCTCATCGAGATAGGCATAGTCGTTGGGAACGACATCATCCTCCTTTGTCCCTCCGTCTTCAACGTCGGTGATTTCGGAACCATGGCCATTTCGCTCCTGGTCATTCATGCTTTCAATGTCCCGAGCTCACGTGCTTTTCTAAACCAACGGAGCACACTCAGAGGCTCGGAATGTCCGTTATGATAGTATTGAAGATGAATGAGTTTTGATCGTATTTGTGACTCGTCCCCTGATCTCCTTATATTCCTCGTACAAGCTCCAAATTCTCCCACAAAGTCTGCAGTGAAGTTAGGGCAATTAGATCTGTTATGTCAATGATCGATTTATAAAGCCTCTAGTTTTATGCTCCCAAGTTGTTGAGATATAACATGCATTTGCTAGACGGGAAGATCGGTGACGTCAAGGTGGGATGAATGCCAAGCCTAAACATCAATCTAGGTACTTTAGGACAAAGAAAAGTCCACCTCTCCCATTATCTACCAGCTAACCCAATTTCCATGCTATCGATCTTACATTAAGCTCAACAAAATAGTTGTAGAACATTACATAGAATAAGCCTACCGCAATGGCCTCGTCAACCTCACTACCCGTCAACGTCCACATCTCCAAGCACCCATGCGTCCGCGCCAAAATCTCCCAGCTGCGATCCAAAGACTGCAATGCCCGAGAGACGAAAGCTCTGGTCCACGAGATCGCGCTTCTCGTGGGCTGTGAGGCTTTAGCAACAGGCCTCGAAACCATCCAAAGTGGTATAGTGAGCCTCTTATAATTTTACCCTGCGTTCCATATTTATGCTTCATAACAAGGGCGATGCTACTAGGTAGAAGCCGACATCCAATCTCTAGGCTGAAACTCCTCTCGGCTACGCCTACACTACCGAAATTATTTCCCCCCAAGTCTGCCTTGTCCCCATCCTCCGCTCAGGTTTGGGCATGCTCGAATGTAGTTCCCCTCCCTCAAGACGAAAAGCTCAGTCTTACCCATAATCACAGCCATCCAGACCTTACTACCCACACCGGTACCAGTCCACCATCTTGGCCTCTTCCGCGAACCCACCACGCTTCAACCAGTTGAATACTACAACAACCTCCCCTACCACAGCCCCACATCCCCACCGCCTCCCATCGCACTCATCCTCGATCCCGTAATCGCTACCGGGGGTACCTCCGCCGCCGCTATACAAACATTGCTTGAATGGGGCGTCAAGAAAGTGATTGTGATAGCTGTGCTGGGAAGTGAGGAAGGCATCAAGAGGGCGAGTGAGGAGGGCATGGATGATACGGAGGTAGAGATTTGGGTTGGAGGGATGGATGGAGACGTGGATGCGAGGGGAATGATCAAGCCTGGGTTGGGGGATGTGGGGGATAGGTTGTTTTTGACTATTGGGAAATAAAAGCTGGGTCAATTGCTAGTTTTGGGGGGAAGGGGCGGGCGTTATCAATCTGCTGCTTGTCAGCTACGAAGATATGACGGTAAGCGAACGGGCAAGACTTAGATGTCAATGGCCAATGATTGGCTGCTCCTCAACCTCAGCCACTTTTCTCACCACTTCCTCCAACTACTCTAAACAATCTATGTCAAGAGCCTTCGGCGAAAATTAGCACAAAACCAAAACATTATTCCCTTCTAAATTTACTACCTTCTGTCCTATAATCACCTCTCCTCCTTCCCCCATCCACCCTTCACTATCCACTCCTCAAACCTCTTCCTCTCCTCTGCAATCTCCTGTTCATACTCTTCTTCCCCAATGCTCAATTATTGCGTCACATTTATTTCCTGTTCGCCTACTTCTTCTCCTTAGCAGCGATGCGCGCACTTCTCCTCGTAAGTACAGCGCTTTCTTTTGCCGCCTTACTTTTCTTACTTGGCCGACCTGGGCGTGGTTGAGAAGGGTGTGATGCGGGTTTCGAGGGTACTTGAGGAGCCTTTTCCATCCCGGCCGGGGTTGGGAGTTTTGTCTTTGTTCCGCCTTTGGGTTTTCTTAAACTAGTGTGTGGGGCGTAGGTTGGGGAGATTGGTTGACGAGGGTATTTCGCTACAAGTCTCCGGGCGCGTTCCTCCCTTTGTTCTTCACACGAGATAGTGATGAGCGGTGAATAGAGCGGTTCGTCGTCGTTCATCTGGGGAGGGGCTCGAGACTTCTTACGTGAGTATGTGGGCTCGTCGTTTGAAGGCGAGTGTATACTCTCCAGCAAAGGTCAAGAGAAAGTGAAATCCGGGTTGCTATTGTAAGGCACTAGGTTCCTCAACTGGACGCCGACGTCCTGAGGGTCGCTTGGCATAGCTAGACTGGCCAAACTGCGACCGTGATTGTAATTTACTTGGTAGGTTTTGGAGTCGTCGTCGTCGAGGCAGTCGTCTGAGGGGGTGTGTATGTTCGACATGTGATACCTTCTGGCCTTTTATGCTATCTTAAGATCTATACCTAATAAACTCTTAGGAGTTATTGCTATGTTTAGTGTCAGGTAAGGGGCGAATTGAGAAGTATTGCAGGGTGGAGTTAAAGGAGGTGGGTTGGTGAGAAAGGAAGGGCAGGGACGGATTCGTAGGAACAAAGGATGGGCTGGGGGAGACGTTTTTGGGAGCAGTGTATTAAAAGATTGGCGTGAAATAACGTGGAAATAATATGTATTCTCTCATTCGAGCCTTCAGATACTGACTTCGTGGTTGGACAATTAGGGTTCCACCAGCAAAGTTCACTTTTCCTGGGGCGGACTTTTATATTTTCAAATTTCCACTTCGCAGCGGCATGGTTAGAATCTCTAATTGGGAACTTCTTGGAGGGGGGGAGTTAATAGTTATTCCATTGGACTTCCAACTCTGATTGGGATGCGGTACCACCGCGACTGTGTATCAATTGTTTGGCTCTGTGACACATCATAATGCCAAATACCGATTAAGAAACATGAAAGCACAGCCCATGTTAGAGAGAGCTCTAGACTTTGCGCTATCTGTAATCTGTAAGAAAAATAACGAATTTGAGAGACTTTCTAAACGGAAAACAGCATGAACCAGGAAATTGATTGACGAATGACAGTGTTAATTATAGTGATGACGGCGAGAAGAAAGGATTGATTCCCACGAGATATTGATGATTCAAACAACTGCCTATACGGTACTGCGAGCTTAGCTGTAGGGTCGAGTGTTTGTAAAAGATACTGTGAAGTAGGATTCTCTTTGAGTGCTTCGAAGCGAAACGACATAGCATTGCCGCAAATTGTCTCAATTCGTTGGATTATGACTTCTCGAAAGAGTGGCGTTTTGAGACAAATGGTAGGTCGAGGTTGGCTGCCACACAGCACACGGCGACCTTTCAACTACCTCCTCTGTAATTTAAGCCATGGGATTGTCATCTAGAAGGAGGTGAGAATTTTCGAAGAGAAGTATATGAAGATTACTTAATCCTCCGAGAAAAGAGAATGGTTAAAGACAAAAGGTCTTTGGTACTGGGGTGAGGGTGGGTTGGTGGCATTCAAAGCAAGATGCTATGAGTGGTTATGATATGTAGTGAAAGGCAGGTTGCGATGGAGAAGAGCCATATACTAATATGTTGTTCAAAAGAATAGAGTTATACATCTTAGGCATACTTAAGACATAACCTTTAGAAGCAACTGGATCATGAAATAGTCGATAAACATTGAGCAGAAGGGATAGGGCTGAGACCGAGGTTTCGTGCTAAGATGATCGACAGCTAAGATGTTTTTAGTTAGCATACGATCTTTGTACTCGGTCCATCGGTTCAGACTCCCCCGAAATTTGTTTTATCGCCAGCGGAACGCCGGATACTTCAATTATACCTTAATCTGCAGCTCAACAAATGTCACCTTATGACTTAATTGGCTTCTCCCTCATGTCGAACACAGCGCGGTCTTCGCCTACTAAATCGACTTTCGAGCTCTCTGGGAGGTACTCGTCATCCCACGCGTGAACTTGATAACGATTATCACCTCTTTGGAGCTACAAATACCTTGAAAGAGCCTGGCACTACAGGATGCCGGCGCGAAGTATCCTACAAGAGCCTCCCGGCCATTAACCATGGGAATCCTCAATCCGACCTTTATATTCGGGTCCATTCTGCTGCTGTACCTGATATCCTTTGTCGTCTTTGCCATAATCCGCATAGCAACAGGCGTTTCTATTCAAAGAATTGGCTACTTTTCACTGCGGCGCATTGCATATACCCCAAGAGATGGCATACGGATAGACATTCGCAGCTTGGGGCTTCATCTGCATCGCCCAACCTTTGCCCAGCCGACATGGATCAGTCTCCGTCTGAAAGAATTGAAAATCACCATCGACATTGAGGCTTTCGGTGCTGCAAATGGACGCCGAGGCGATGGCACAGCTCAGAAAGAGGGCCTGGCCGCAGCAGCGAATAGCCAAAACCAGAATTCACCTGCTTCTCAACGTTCGCCGAAGCCTAGTCTGCGGCCACCACAACTAGATCACAACCGAAGTCAGGCCTGGAAACGGCTTACGCTGCTGAAAGAGAAGATCAAGACACTGCACGAAAAGATTGGCTGGCTGCGTATGGTGGACGTCGTTGCTCTGAACTCAAGTTTTGTAATATCGGGCATAGCAGCTTTTGAGATAGGGACTCTGAGCATGGCCGTTGATACGCGACGCAAGACAGTCGACAGGGGCCGCCTCTTTCAGCATAAGAAGTTCCCTGCAGGTGACCAAAGGCCGGCAGAGTGGATGTTTAATGTCAAAAGTGTACTATTTACCCCAGAAGGACAGGAATCACTCGAAATTATAGATAATTGTAGTCTCAACATCCATGGACTTCTATACCGCGATCTAGCAGGTCTCAGAGACGCATCAATATCTCTCAAGCTCGGCCGTGTTCATATCCCTTACGATGACTTCAGGATCTGTCACAAGGCTTATAACGCTTTTCAGAACGGCAATGAGACGCAAGAGGCCGATTATTCCATCTCAGACGTTATTGAAGAACTGGATAGACCGGGCAGTAGAGAGGAAAAGATTGTCCAAACAGTATCAGACTCGAAAGAGTTTATCAGCTCCACTCTTCGTGGAATTCAAGAGATTCAAATGGCAGTCAGTTTTGTTGGTATGTCCAAGAAGGTCCATTCGATTCAACCGAGCGGCTCTTTAATGTACCTGAACGTTACTATGAACGAATTCGGTATCGATATGCACCGTCTTGATCCTAAAAGTCCGGCCCACCGTATGTACTTTTCATCCAAAGACATTGCCCACCAGGCGTTGCTTGCTGCGATCTCAATAGGAGTCTGTCTTGACGATGGCATCGGAAAACCTGAGAGATTTCTCTACATACCAATGGCGACAACAACTATTAAGACAACTCTGCCATCCAAGACTGTGGCCTTTTCCGAAGACAACAACGCTGCAGAACGCAATGCTAACATATTGTTCGCCAATCTTGTGATTACTTCCCCATCAATCGATGTCGATCCAAAGCATATGGCCCTAGTCTTCTCGCTTATTCAGAGTCGCTCCCGCACGTTGAGCGAATCTCATGTAGGTAAAGGCCATCGGCACCATCTTCTGTCACGACTCCTGCCGAAGGCAAACATAAAGGTCTCTGTCCATGAGCCTGTCATAAGGATTGCCCTTCCGCCTGCGGATCCTGCGCTTAAGAACACTGATGAGTACGATCTTTTGATCTGTTCGATATCTTCTATATCACTTGACGTAGATTCATCGCATTCCTCTGCTGGCGAGTTACACTATGCGCTCGCCTCGAATCTACGTGTAACTTCGCATCAACTTTATTATCATACTGCCTCTGGAGATCGATATAATCTCATGTCTGTGGATGCGCTAGAACTCAAGATCGAGATCAACGCTTCTCCAGATGTGCAGGTTGTTGCTACAGGGAACATCCAGACATTCTCTATCCATATGGTTCGCCCAGAAATCAGCACCGGTGTGCGCCAAATCGTCCAGCAATTGCACAAGAAGCCAGACATCAACTCGACAATGTCACAAAAGTCTCCAAGAAATCCAAACTTCTTAAGACCATTACCTTCGTGGCTTGTTCATTTCTACTTCCAAGGCTCCAATTTCGGCGTTGAGGTTGCAGGAGTAGATACAGATGTCTCCAGCGACTCTCGTGGGATAGCTCTAAGATTAGAGTCGTGGACGGCAGACTACAAATCACGAAAATCTGCGGTTGTTGAAAGACCGCCATCCAGGAGTAATTGGACAAGCAAGTCCGAATTGACCGATATGCCATCTATTGCTGTCACACCACCCTCGCCATCCGCAACTACAATCTTAGATCCCACCGACGGTAGACGGATGGCAGTTCACGTCCGTGGCTTCGAAGCATTTGTGGTAGAGGGCATAGACACTGTGGAACCGGAATCCTTTGTTTCGCTGCCACGTTTTGAGATAGCATTTTCCACCTCAACTGATACCCGTGGACCAATCTTCCACCTTAATTCTCATATTAATGCGCTCTATCTTCAATATTCGCTGTACCGCTACTATGCCATAGGGGTGGCCACCAAAGTTTTTCGAACCGCTTTTATCAGCCCTCGGACTGGCAGCTCAGTGCCGGATAACCAGGAGGGTGAATCGTCCACATTTGAACATTCAGATATTAGTAGTGGGTCACAGCGAAAAGTGGCGCCGGAGTTAATGACTGTCGACGTTAAAAGCGGTTTGCTGCAAGTCAAAGCAACAATGCCATCTGATCCACCTTTGATGCTCCAGATATATGCCATGGAGGGCGGCTGGCATAGATGGGCAGTCCCATTCTTAAGATCTGGTCTTGTACGATTGTACGCCAGAGCACCACAAGTCGATTCTGCATGGGCTAGAATCGTGAGTACTAAAAACATACGGGTCGACTCAAGGGAGAGTCGCAGGAAGCATGGAAAGCTTGTTATACATGAAAGATCTATTGACATCACCACAGAATTTATAAGACTCGCGGTACCCCATCAATTGGTCCTTCATAAGATATCTGATAATCTTGTGAACGTTGCCAAAGCAACAGAGCAACTACATCATCGTTTCAAGACCGGCACAAATGAACATGTTCTTAAAAAAAGGCCCGAGCCGCCCAAGAAAGTGCCAAGAATATCCATCCGCAGCAAGGCACTGCTCTTCGATCTAGAGGACGGTCCATTCGACTGGAAACTCGGGTCCATCTATCGCGTGGGGCTTGTCGAGGCAAAACAACGGCTTGCCCGCGAGGAGGCGTTTTTCGTCAAAAAGAAAACCCTCGAAGAACTTCACCATCATGGATCCTCGCGATACCGCACACAGTCGTCCCATCCTACTCAAAGGCATAGAAGCGATCGGTCTTTATCAGGGGACGCACGTAGGAGAAGTACAAGCGCTGGACCTCACCAAAGTAGTCGGTCACCATCACCCAAACACGGCGGAGCTCCACGGATGCGGTATGATCCTGAGGGCACATGCAAACTGACTACAGCTGCTAAAATCTCCATTGATGAAGCATGGGATAGGCTGCAGCGGTACAACGCCCAAAGCTGGAAAAAGCGAGTTGACCGTGCGTACCACAGCCAGAACATTGGGATGCAAGAGATAAGGGGAATATTCTGGGGTAACGATGACCTCCAAAACGCCGACGGGAGCGAGCCTATAGTTGCTATGCCAGATCGTCCAGGCTTAATGTCTGCATTGATCAGTGACCTCCATATTGTCATCGACCGACCCTCATTTTCCATCCATGACTACCCACAATTTCTACACAGGGTCGGAAAAGGTATGCCCCATGATATGGAGTATACGCTGCTTATTCCCGTGGGCCTACAGATCGATATGGGCGAAGCTCGAATGACACTGCGAGATTATCCATTGCCTTTGTTGCACGTACCAGCGATTCGTCCCGGTCAATCACCTCGTTTGCCGAGCTGGTCAATCAAAACTGATTTTGTCATTGCCGAAGAATATCGAGGTGACGTATCAACTAAAGAAGTCAAGGTTCAGGTTGTGCCGCCAGAAAAGTATCATGAATCTACGATGAAGCGGGGGTTTGCCATTGACGTTCGCCGTACTGTTTCAGCTGTAAAAACCTACTCGGACGTTGAGGTGACTATCAATACTAGTGCCCCCACGAGTATAACATGGGGCACCTCTTATCAGCCGGCGATACAAGAAATGATGATGATAGTGGAAGGCTTTACCAAGCCCCAAGTCGACCCGTCAGATAGAACCGGTTTTTGGGACAAGATTCGTCTTATAGTGCACTCGCGGGTCAACGTGGTTTGGAAGGGTGACGGGGATGTTCATTTAAAACTGAAGGGTATGTGGTGATCTTCAATCTGATAGCAATGCTGATATTTTTGTAAGGTGCTCGGGATCCCTATGTTGTAACCGGCCATGGAGCAGGGTTTGTCATGTGCTGGCGGAATGGTGTACGTTGGGGTATCCATCAAAACAACGACCCTAGAGAGTTCATGACAGTAACCAGCGGTGAATATGTTTTGGCCATTCCAGATTACAGCCACCAAGCTCGAGATATAAACATTTCGTCTGGTCAAGATAACGAAAGCGTGTCCAGTACAGGCAGCTATAGAAATGGTGCCATGTTCAAGAAGGTTATCATGAAGCTCTCGGGGAATGTACGCTGGCGTGCAGGAATCGTCTTTGAGCGAAACATCGATCAAGGAAAGAGGTCTTTCGAGTTTATCCCGCACTACCAAGTTACACTTAGAACCCCTGAGCGCGCTAAGGCTCCAGAAGGACAGGTATTAGTACTGGCTTGTCACTGTGGAACACATGCTGATCTTCTCGCAGGTCTATGATGCTTTCAAAGGGTTTCGCAGTAACCACATTCATCTGTCAGTTGCGGTAGCTGCGCCACTCGACCGTGATTGGACGGCGACAAATATCAAGCCATCAACGAGCTACAATGCTGTACATCTGAGTCCTCGTTTTTTTACCCATTTCTACAACTGGTGGTCAATGTTCTCTGGGGTTATGTCGCTCCTCATCCGACAAGGAAAACTTTTCCCTGGCATTGAGAAATCGAGTAAAAAGTTCGGTCGCCACCTCGCGACATTCAAGTATAACCTGCTTCTATCGCCTCTCTTCATTGCCCATGTCTACAAGCACAAAGACGCCGAGGACTACTCGGAAGACCTTGTCTCTGCCACTGGCTTGAAACTCCGCCTTGATCGCTTCATACTCGACTTGCATCAACGGCGTGAGGAATTTGCAGCTCAAGGCAAAGGTCGTGCGAAGCACATAAAGACCAGCGGCATGCGAATAAACCAAGCACAGCTGGACTTTGTTTCCGCGGACATACGGGCGGTATCTGCAAAGATTGCGGGCACCACATCCGATGACGTAAAAAATGCTACGGATGATGACCTCGTATATTATCAAGAGCCTCCTGCAGCAGTCGACATGTCACGCTTTACGATCCCAGATAACGACTTCAACTGGATAGACATGGACGACTTTGTCGAGCTGGACTGGATTCTACCAGCTGAAACAAACCCGGAAACCAAGATAATGCCCTTGGCATTTGCCCCTCGTTTTACGTATTTTCGGCAGACTGATCATCCTGGGCCTGCGACTGAAGACACCAGTAGATCGAGCCCTTTTGGTGACGAACCCACACATTATTGCGCCATGTCAGAGGACAATGACCCACGTAGAGTACAGTGTGAGCTACTGAAAGAGCGCATATCAGTCATTGATGGACAACTAGAAGCGCATAAAAGGACGTTAGGCGAGCAAGAGCTTCGTGTAATCCGAGACTCTTATCGAGACGGGAGCCTTAAGGACCGTTATGAGATGTTGAGTGAGCAAGGCAGAAGGCTTGCAAAGAAAAAGCAGTTCCTGCAATCAATGTATCATCATTTATCCCAGCGTATTAAAGCAAACACATCTTGGAAAACCACCATTGACGATACAGCTGAACAGGACATGGCTGCTAACGGTTTGCCAGACGATGATGCTGGCCTTGAAATGGATGAGATTGATACAGCACCTCTTTCGAGCTTCACCGATGACTTCAACAACCGTTTCATTATTCACAATGCGCAGATAAAATGGAGCAACTCATTAAGAAATATTATCTTACGTTATGTCCATCAAGTCAGCCAACGACGAGGTTTCATCTACTACATGTCACGGACAGCCGTCAAGTTCATCCTCGACATTGTCGAAGAACAGAATAAGAATAAGCAAAGGCGTGCTCATAGCTCAGAACCAGCAACTCCTTCTTCCGACACATCGCACACAGCTTCTCATGATGTCGAAGAACCTGCCGACTCAGGTGTGGAGGATCGTATACAGGAGCTACTCAACGATGGGAAGAAATTCGTCAGTGCTAACGATCCTATGCAGACCGAGGGAGCTCGAGCATCAAGTATAGGAAACCAGAACAAAGATATCTCCCAGGGCTTTACGCCGTTTAATAGTTACCATGTCCGCATGGCTGCACCACAGATTCAACTTCAAAGTGAGAAGAACGCAAAATCAGTTCTACTCGTTACAGCCAAGAGTATGCAACTCAAGGTCATTCAAATCATGGACAAAGACCGAATAGCCGACGACGTTAGTGGACTAGTACAGCGACGCTTCTCCGTGGATATGGATAGCGTTCAGTTCTTTGTCACGAATCAGAAGACATTAATGCAGTTCCTCAATCTATACTCTGGAAACCGCTATGGCACACCAAAGGGCTCTGCCTGGCCTCCCTGGGTACCAATTGAGGTGAACTTCGATTTTGAATTAAACCCATTCGGATTCTCCAGAGTTGTTCAACGAACCTCTGCAAGCCTTCGATATGATAAGTATAACACTCTACGGTTGAAGTACAATGATGAGCTCACAAGTGGAAAACGTGGACAAACGCGCAAACCAGAGAGTTTGGAGAGTAGGATCGATCATCTTTGGATTGACTTTCCGCAAATTCGCGCTGTTTGCGACTCTACACAGTACTACGCTATGTACATGGTAGTTCTTGACTTACTTATGTATTCCGAGCCACTGGAAAAGGTTCGAAGTGAGCGACTCGAGAAGATTATGCTGGCTTCCGACTTTAGCGATTTGAGTGGAGCGCCTCAAATGGTAACCAGCCTTCAAGAGAGAATAAGGCAGCTGCAGGAGATTAGAACCCATTTTCAGATCCATGCCAAATACCTTGATCGACAAGGCTGGTTGGATCGTTTGTCGATTGAGCGTGATCTAACAAGCTGCGAGGACGAGCTGTTTTTCATGATGAAGGCTATCACAACTTCCCAGCGTAAAAATGACGATCGCACACCAGCCTCGCAAAGCAATGCCTTGCTGCGCTGGTACTTCTCCGCATCCGAGATTGTTTGGCACTTGATGAGGGAAAAAACTGAACCATTAATGGAGATCCAATTACGAAACGCCACGTATGATCGGACAGATAACAGCGATGGCTCTAATCACAACACGATGGAGATTGAACGGCTTCACGGCCTCAACCTTCTTCCAGACGCTCTATACCCGGAAATGCTTGCACCCTACTCTGAGAACGGCAAGCAGTTTGTCGGAGGTCAGAGTCTTAGAATGCTCAGCATAAAATGGCACATGCTTGAAGCTATTGCCGGTATTCCGGTCTTGGATCAATTTGAAGTAAACCTATTCCCTCTAAAGATCCAATTAGAATTAGAAGTGGGCCAGAAGCTTTTCGAGTATATCTTTCCCGGAGTGAGCCCGAAGAACGGCGGAAAAGGAGGCTTCTCGTCCTTCGCGATCAAGCCGAAACGTCCGGAGCAAAGAAACGAGAACGACTCCGACGACGAAGCCCAGTATGACCCCTCTGACACGACACTGCCTGACGATAACGTGTCTAGCGATGAGCAAGGATTAACAACCCGACCTGGATCTTTAGAAATGAGGCTTCGCCCAACCAGGGCTTTGCCAGAAACCCATACGCAGAGGAATGGAGCTACTGGAACAAGTGGGGAGCCTCATCACTTTAGACTTTTTCGGCATAGCAACCGTTCGCTCTCGCCATCAAGGCTACAGTTTTCGTCAACACCGCAATCCATTCGGGCCCACAATGCCACGCTATCGCGGGAGAATCTCAGAGCAAGTGCTGGCCAGTCGCACGAAGCCTCTTCATCGAACTTATCAGCCTTGAATGGTTCAGAGAAACATAGAAAATTTAAGCTCCCTCGAAACATGAGCAAAGATAAAATAGCGGAAAAGGAAAAACCTTCAGACGATCTTACCGAGATGATGTCAAGAGCGTCAAATTTCATGACACTTGCATATGTCAAGATTCCAAGCGTTGTGCTTTGCTTGAGTTACAAAGGCAAAGGCGATCGCAACATTGAGGATGTCCATAATTTCGTCTTCCGCATGCCTGTTCTAGAATATCGGAACAAGACCTGGTCAAACCTTGATCTTGCATTGCGACTCAAAAAAGACGTCATTAGGGCACTCATCTCTCACACTGGCGCTATCATTGGCAACAAATTCTCCAAACAACGTCCGACGAAGAATCAAGCAAGCCGTTTACGGGAATTTGCAAATTCTTCATTCATGCTACCCAACAGTAACAGTCTGACCAATCCCGTAACTGGAGCCTTGAGCAGCATATATGACCAAAGCTCGAACGAGCGCGGAAATTCTCCTCGGCGGTCTTCTTTCACGGATTCAGATAGCCATCTGAACAGGGTTGACTCTTTTGCTTCAAGTGCTCAAAGCTCGATAGTAGCTACCAGCGCATACACTGCTGAGCCATCGACAATAGGTGAGCCCGAGGCTGAAGCGGATGATCATGTATGTCCGCGTCAAACATTTTCCAATCATTCTTTAAGCTGACATGGTGACAGAATCATGGGACCTTTCGCAACTCTTTAATACGGCGCTTTACACATGACAGCCAGAGAACTCAGTCAAGGGACGGTGCTAGCGAGGATCCAGAGGATAGGTAAGTTATCGATGAGCGTGATCTTCTTCTTTGAATTACTGGGACTGACATACGATAACAGCACTCGCAAGAAGCGTGCCCTACTCCTCGGCAAGAAATTCGTCGACTCGCTAAAGTAGCGCCTTTCCTGATGACTTTGTCCATACACCCTTGGTATCTTTTCTCGGATCACATCTCTCCAGTCATGCTTCTTCGATTCAATTACACAAACGATTCGTTCTCCAACAATACCCCTCAACCTCTCCCAAACACCACCAATCTGACCCCCAATAACCCCTCGATGTACCACCACCTCTTAGGCTCTTTCACCCTTTTTTTTGTACAATATCCAGTGATTCGGTTTTGGATTACGAAAGGATTCCCATTTAGATCTGGGGGCTGAGGAAGCTCTTGCATTTGCGGGCGTTAAACCTGCGGCGGCTGCGGTGGCTGGCTCGTACTTCAATTTCTTTCGCCATTTTTTCGATTCTTGTAGATATTTTTGGCGGATTTGAGGGTTGATGTTGAGAGGGCTGTGGACTCTTTGAGAAGCATTATCATGCGTATTTGAATGATAATCTGAACAAAAGTCGATTAGTAGTCTTTGAAATCGGCATGAGAGCAAACACGGCTAACCTCTTGTGACAGAAACCCGATCATTGTGCAAAATGTCTTTTACTACAACCTAGATTACCATACAGCGTAAATAACCTCGCACTCTCGTAAGACAGAGTCCGTCACATTACAATATCTCGCGCGCTAAAGAGAAGCAAATTTCACCACCTGGTCCTTCCACTGCCCAAAGCTGCGCCATCCGCAGAAGCCGTACTAAAAGCGCTCCGAGCCGTTGAGTATAACCGCACAAACTATCTCTTACAGGCTCGAGCAAGAAGCGCAATACTTCTACCAAATTCTTGACCTGAAACAGTATAAATGTTTTTCAAGACTCCGTTGCTGAAGTTGCAAAGCTGCGCGGTATACATTTCTCAATCCTCAGACAACAACTTTCACAAGGCGACTATTTATGTTTTACTTGGCGGTCATCATCATTTTCTTGAATCTATCTCTTTTCGCACCAAGTACAGCTTTTCCTGCCACTCTATTGAGTTCCACCGGTGACTTCACCCTTCCTAGCTTTCCGTCTGCCGTCAACCACAACCAGCCGAATTCCACCCATGACCAATATCTACCTTCCGCTCCTCAACCTGTGAACCAACCCACATGGACGTGGAAAGTCGCCTGCAATCCCGGGCCCGGTACCCCACTCGACGAATTCGTTTGCCCGAGAGCTATCAACAAAATCCTTCTTCAAACCGGCAGCGCCAATATTGAAACCTTTGGCACTGAGGGAACATATACCGGCCCACGTATCTGGGCTTGGGGCACATGTGGGATCTCGATAGACGTGAGCCACGTACGAGCCCTGACGAACAATTTACTGCTTTTTGCCAAGTCGGCTGCCTCGATTACGGATCTTTGTGACAAGCCAGGATCATTGTACCATGGGGGGGTTTGCGATTTCTCGGACCCGTCTGGCTCGCAGTATTTACGGTTAATACTGGCAAGGATCCCAGACAGTCTGTCATCTGTTCCAAGTATATCGTCCACGCCTGCTCCCGCCAATGCCACGGCACTGCAGACGGAGAAAATCACGTGTAGCGATGGCTCTGGCTATCCAGTCTTTGACATAGACTGCCTGATGGCAATCGATCAAATGCTTCTTCAAGTCGACAGCACTAAAATATACCGGTTCGGGCTCTTGTCGACCTACAGCGGTCCGCACGAATGGGCACATCACACGTGCAGAATCTCTCTGTTTGAAAACCCTGAAAAATTCTATATGGGTTCCATTGCAGAATTCACTACGTTTGCTGCCACCATTTCTTCGGATTGTGACCTACCCGGCAAAACGTATCACGGTGGGACTTGGGCAAGTCTGGCGACTGGCGATGGCGTGATCATAATACAGGTGAAGGTCACTAGGAACGACTTCTCTAGTCTGGCGTAATGGGAACAGCGGAGTTACAGGATATTTGATTTGAGCGGGGGTCGGTAAGGAAAACACGGTTCTTGAGAGACTATAAAGGGCTTTGACGGCATCAAGGGGTTTCATTACTGTCAGCCTGACCTTTGACGAAGCATTCGAATCTAAAGCAGACACGATTCCAGTATCCGAAATGTCTGCAATATTTCGCAAACCAGTTCAAAAGCCTAATCCACTTGCCGAAAGCAGAAATAATCATCTTGAAAAAGCACAATCAATTTCTCTGATATCACAATACTCCCTCCTGGACCATCCCCCAATAATAATCCCTTCTCTAGCGGCAAACCGCCCCTCGCTCCACCTCCTTATCTCGTTATACTACCCTTTCAAACCTCAACTCCGACAACCCGCTTGCCCCCAGAATCTTCTTCTAAGCACTGAAACATGCACCATAATCGTCCTTTACAATCCTTATCCCCTCCTTAAAAAAAACCCTAAATCAAGATGCTTTTTATCTTAAATTACTTTTTTATATGCAAGGTTGAAGGGTTTTGGATAATAAACAATTGTTCGATTTTGTTTTTAAGACTTAACATGTCACATTCATATAGCCTCAGATTTTATAGTTTTTGTATTCTAATCCTTCTCTCCATCCCCTTCTACCCTCCACTCCTATACTCCACCCCTTCACCCCCTTCCACACCGCTGCATCTCCTCCCCCTTCCATCATCCCTTCGTCCCTCCGCTACCACACCGCTATTCCTCCGCCCCCTTACAATACCCCGTGCCCCGCCCCCTTCCCCCCTCCCCCCATTCACCCCCTCCACCCCCCTCCAACCCCACCATCGCCCCCACAAAAACCAATCACACGTCCCAAACCCTTACCCGCATCCAAAGGCAATCCCCAAACCTCCTCACTCATATCAATGCCGAATCAATTGGTTGGTGGTTGGGATGAGAGATGAGAGATGTGCGAATGGATAGGGAGAGGGGGATGAGCATGAGGGAGCAAAAAAAAAAGGGGGGGGGGGGGGGGAAGGAGGGGAACAGAGAAAGGCGTTCTGGGTTGGCGGTGGGATGCAACAATAGGTAGAGCTTCAAGGAACTCAGCGACAGGTTCGAATACTCAAACCCCTTTCTCAAGCAGCTGGAGCTTAAGACCTCCCCACCCCCGCCCCCATCAATCAATCAATCAATCTGTTGGAAATAAGGGAGTTGGTTGGTAACCTTCGCCTCATAGGGCTGGTAGGGCTGGGGGCCGCTGGTAGAGTTTTCAACCTTCCACCTCCTACAGTAGATAGATAGCCTCCTAACAGCTAACAACCTAAATATCAAATATGCCCCTCATATGACCTCGTATTCCAACATCCCCCCCCCCCCAAATCCCATACCTCATAACGCCATCATACAACAAAACACCACTCCGGTCACATTATTATCCTCAGTGCAACCGCAGACACCCTATCGACCTCGACCGACCTCACCCATCTAGCTAGGGTTGGAGAATAAAAGAGGATAGGGGAAGGCAAAAGGGGTCACGCCACGCCCACAAAGCCCCGTGCCAAAAAAACAAAAAATTAAAATTCTCACAGCGCCCTCCCCTCCCCCCTGCCGCAAACAGAAAAGAAAAAATATCCCCCTCTCCCCCCCCCCAAACAACAATCAACCAACCAACCCACCAAGAACCCTCTCCCCCCTCCGCGTCTCAAACAATCCCGCACATGAGAGATTTCTAGCCAGGCAGAGTTAACATAGTTCAGTCGGCCAAATGAGCTTTTCGATATTTTTTAGGCAAAATTTAGATGGCGAAATCAAGTTTTGACCATGGTTTGGGGATTTTTTTGGGGGGGGGGAGGGGAGGGGGGGAGAGAGGGAGAGTGTGTAGGCTGAGAGGGGGTGGGAGGGTGTGTAGAGAGTAGGAGTGGTGGAGAGAGTGTAGGAGATGAGGGAGAGAGTAGAGAGGGAGATGGGGGAGATGGGGAGATGAGGGGAAGGGGGGAAGGAGTGGTGGAGTGGTGGAGAGAGAGTAGGCTGAGAGGGGGGGGGGGGGGGTTAGATAAGATGGATTTTGAGGGGGGGTCGTTAGATAAGATAGTTGGGGAGTGTGTAAGATTTTGGGATGGATGGATGGATAGATAGATATACATACCCGCTCCCAAAAGAAAAGAATCCAAGAAATTCGTTTCTGATTTTCTCCCATCTACAGTACATATCTTTGGGAAACCCTTATATCCCCCCCCCCCCCCAAAAAAGATACGTTGTTAATCGAACGAGAAGAAACGTGATAATTCTTCAGGAATGCCGAATGGTGATTTTAGGTTGGGTGGGGGGGGTTTACTTGTATGCAAGGTTGAAAAACAAAGATTCGATGTGAATATGATTGAGTTTTGCCGAGGTTCCGAATTTTATTTTTGGGGCGGGGGGGGGATGCCGGGTCTGAAAGATGGGGCTTCCTATACCTATGTATGTACAAAACACGTTACTGGCGTGACAAGGGGGGGTAATCGATCGATCGATCGTCCAAAGCCCCCCCTTCGTTTCTATTCCCGGGCTCGGGAGACGTTTCGCCTACACGTACGACTGCTCGATCCGCACCGTCTTGACGATATTCCCAACCCCCTGCTCCATCTCCTCGCCATACTCCCCGCCTTCCCCCCGGCCGTCCCTTGCGAGCTCCGTCGACGACGCCCTCGCCCCGCCTATGATCCCCGTGACGACAGCCGTCTGCGGCACCTTGGACCCCAGCGACGCGCCATTGTTGGCCCCCTCGCGCAGCTCGAGGTAGTCGCCGTTGTGGAAGAGGGTCTGATCGTCCGAGTCGTGGGGTTGCTTGCGGCGGTTGTAGTAGGATTGCGCGCCGGCGCTGCGGCCGGTGCGGGAGTTGGACTGGCCGTTGACGATGCTGGTGGTGGGGCCGCGGGGGCGGCGGTGGGTGAGGGCGGCGAGGGTGGGGAGGCAGACGCAGATGATGCCGGTGGCGACTTCGGCGGTGCTGTGGGGGGTGTTAGTGGTGCGGATGGGCGGAAGGGGGGTTGGGCGGACTTACGCCCAGAGGAGGATGCTGGGTTGGTTGTAGGTTGCGTCTGGGTTTGCGCTGACTCGGATGCGCACGACGAAGCCGATGATGCTGAAGATTGGGGCACTGGTTGGACGTCAGCTGAGATTGATATTTGTTTTAAGTTATGGCGTCCGAGGAAGCAGGGACTCGCTCTCCAGCTCGGGGACGTACATTGAGCCTACACTAAAGACTGCGATGACCCCGAGCTTTTTGGTGGGTTTCATATTCAAGTTCCATACGGATTTGATCGGGACCAACAGGATGAGCATGTCGCTGATGGTATTGAAAAGACCACTGGTGTTGAGAAGGCTTGGAATATCGATGCATTTGCCTTTGATGGACTTGTCCCATATGCGAGCCCTTGGGCTACACTCCCAGATTTTGACAATGGTCAGAGCAAGGTAAAACAAGATGAGAACGACCTCGAACAATCGGAGGGCGATGTTGAAAGGACTCCAGCGCCGCGGTGAGAATATTCGGCGGTAGAGGAAGAGGATCGATAGTTTTGTGAACAGAATGGTTGGACCATAAAACACCGAAGTGGCATTGAACCACTTTGTAGCTGGATTAGCAGAGGCTTAACTGGATCAAAAATCGAACGCTCACATAGATGGCCTCGTGGACTTGTGGCAATGTCAGATCCCACTCGTGCACCCCGCCATGTCTATCCATGACCGTCGTCATCAACGCACAATACGTGATGAACATGGCCTTTTGCTATATTAGATAATGACCCTACATGACGCCCCGATGGCAAAGCAAGGCAGCTATGCTCACATAGGAGATACAGCACATATCTGTTTCAGGTCAGTGGAATGGCATGGGCAAGAACAACTCGAGGACTTGCAGTCTTCGAAAATCCATTCGCGTTTGATACCGAGCCGAACATAGGTCCGGAGGGCAAACACGGTAGTCGTGACAAAAAGACAGACGGTCACGGCCAAGACGTCCCACTTCCACAGCGACTCTGGATTGATGAAGTTCGATGTCTGCCCCGGCGGCGGAGGCAGAGCAGGCGAAGGTTGAGGTGGAGATGCCATGGCGGCGACTGAGGATCACCAAAGGTGCTTTGCCACCGACGAAGACCTTTTGTGATATGGCGCTAAGGATTCAAGCAGCTGGATGCATCGACGGAAATCCACGTCCCGCGGCGATGACGTTGCGGAATGTGGTACTCCAGGCGTGTCGGCAGCCAGCGGAAGCGTATGGCAAGAAAGACGGTCAAGGCAGTATGTTCCCGGCGACATGCATGTAGCAGGAGCATTCAGTGGGTGTTGAGCTTGTTCAAAGCGACGAATAAGCACTGCATGAATGCTGACGGAGCGGTGGAAAGATGGATGGCAGCTCTCAATCGGCATGGACCACACGAGTGAATGGAACAGGAGAGATATTAAACGTTGCGCCCGCAGAAGGATGCTACTATTACTACGGAATAGTGCCAATTACAATTCCAACGATAATCCCACCGACTAGTGAAATTGGCCCGTCCTCGGAAGAAACGACTAAGAAACGGGCCAACGCCATCTACAACTTGAACAAAAAAGCACCAAGAGGAAAGAGAAATTCAAGGTTTGTGGATTTTTCAGAAATTGGAGGCTGCAGGGGGGAGGGGCTTTTGGTGATGTTTTGTCAACTCCGTAGTTTAGATGTATTGGCAATTATTATCATAGGTAGAGGAATGCTCCGGGGGCCCCAGGTTACGCTCTCAGCTGCGTTCCCGACGAGTAGCGATGTCCGAGAGAAGTATGCGCAACCAATAAGGATGTCGGGTCCCTTTTGACGCAGCCATCCTAACCTCCCGTCCTGCCGGCACTTGTCCTTCAGTCACCGTCAGATTACAACACGCCCATTGATCAGCACAAGCCAGTTGAAACGGCCTCATGACGGCGCTGTGGAAAGTAAATCAGTTCTGAAGTCGTAGTGAGGCTTTGATGTCGTGATGAGAAAAAGGGTCAAGATCAGGATGGCCCAGACCGTAGAGTAAGTACGTACTGGGTAGGTAAGGTATATAACGTTATATCACGTGTCGCGTGTCACGCTTGTGGAGAAACAGTCCGATTCTCTCTATTCTAACCGAGATTGCCTTCAATTACAGTATTTCCGGAGCTAGGGTAGGAATACACTTAGCTGTTACTCGGACTGGGTGTAGCGAGTAGCGACAACAATTAGTTGGTTGCAGCACGCAATACGTCCGTAAGGCCAACACCGCCGGGTTCTTGAGGCCAATCACGACCATGCTACATGTGGAGAACGTTGGATCCCGATTATTGTTCCCTGCCTAACTTACACAGGTACTGTGGTACGCTCGGGAAGTCGCCAGGTCTGGAGCATGACAGGGGAGGAATCTTTGGCGACAGGAGAGAATAAATCTCAAGGTACAGGAACTAACCTATTCGTTGGTTATCACCTCTTGGATACTATGTACTGTATTTACCTAGCTTGCCGTATGCACGTGTTTGATCGCGCCATCGTGGTTGTTACATCCGTACGGTACCTTAAGGTACCTACCTTCTGCCGCAATCCAGGGGGGGGCCAGAGGCGCTCTTGTTTTACAGTATTCCGTAGCGACTTCACTTCTCCATACGCCAATCTCGAAACCAACAGACTGCGCATAATCGTTATAAAGTCCTTAACCGACCTGCAGCTTGCACCACCACCTCCGCATAATGGCCGTCTGTATTGTTGGCACGCCCGGAACACCACCTGGAGGTACGACGTACATGGCTGCCTCGATGGAACTCTGGGTGGTGACCACGGAGGAGAGGGAACAGGGAGGAGGCGGCGTGCTTGCCTTGTTATTCTCTCACATACTTGGATACACGCAGACATGTATTCGTATCAACATCACTCAATAAACTATACTCACATGTCTGTAACAATGGGGCCGTTCCACTCATCCTTAGCCGCCTGGCATGCATACTCGGTTATGCCTCGCCGCGTTGCACTTCTTCGCTATATCTTTTTGCTTTTCTACTGTCTCCCGAGCCACTCTTCCCCACGTTCCTTAACTCGCCTCTTCTCCGATCACGTTGCAATTACACTGTAGTCACCGTCGCTTTTTGAGAAACATCATTTTGGATATTCCACGTGGCGGACATGGACAAAAACGGTGAGTTGACCCCCGAGTGCGATCCAGTATGCTCCGATGCTAATTTCCTTGCTTCATGACCAAAGGTACCACTGGTGCTTATGCGCACAGTACGGACCACGACTTGTCGGACTCATACGAGTCAACTGCCAGCGAGGCTGCAGCGGTTCAAGCGCCCTCTACCATCAATGAAAAGGCTTTGGTGAGGAAAATCGACTTGCGGCTGCTGCCGGTCTTGTTCGTCATCTATCTGGCCGCCTTTCTCGATCGGTAAGGAGCGAATTCGAACAATCGACTGGAATATCACCAAGCTGACCGGAGTACAAGGGTCAATATTTCCAATGCTCTCATCATGGGTCTCCCAAAAGACCTACACCTAAAGGGCAACCAGACGAATGTCGCCTTGACTATCTTTTTCGTTCCATATATTATCTTTGAGATTCCGTCGAATATTTTCCTCAAGAAGTTGAAGCCTCATGTGTGGTGTACGTTTCGAACGGGGCTCCATGTCCTTCCTACGGACTTCTAACAGCTTGCAGTGTCAGGATGTATACTCGCTTTTGGGGTAATCATGCTGGCTCAAGGGTTCGGTATGCGTTCTTCCCCCCAAAAACCCTACAACAGCTTACAAGCAACAGTCAAAAACTACCGCGGACTCCTCGCAACCCGATTCTTCCTCGGTCTCGCCGAAGCCGGAATATTCCCCGGAAGTACGCAAACCCCAGCTCCAACAACCGGTAATTCACTGACACCCGCGACAGGCTTCTACCTAATCTCATTCTGGTACAAACGTGAGGAATCCCAGAAGCGCTTCACCATCTACTGGTGTTCCGTCCTCGTGGCCAGCGCCTTTGGCGGCCTTCTCGCCAGCGCAATCGCCAACATGAAAATGGTCCGCGGCTTGAGCGCTTGGCGCTGGGTCTTTATCCTCGAGGGGATGGCCACCATACTCATCGGCATCGCGTCGTACTTTCTCGTCTCCGATTTTCCCGAAAACGCGAAATGGTTGACCGAGGACGAGCGGGCCTTTGTGATGGCCCGGGCCGCAGCCGGCAAGGCTGACGGGGAAGAAATCACCTTTAAGAAAGTATTATTATTCTTCGCCAACATAAAGCATCTACTCGCAGGCATCATCTACTTTGGTAAGCCCTCCCCCGTCCATACCCCTCAAACCCACACCAACCCCCCCACCTCCCCTATCAGCCATCGTCATCCCCATCTACTCCTTCGCCTACTTCGCCCCCACCATCATCAAAACCCTCGGCTACACCACCGTCCAAACCCAACTCCACACCGTCCCCCCCGTCGCCGCCGCCCTCGCCCTCTGCCTCCTCCTCGCCTACTTCTCCGACCTCTCCCGCCTGCGCCTCCCCTACATCCTCCTCGGCCAACTCCTCGTCATCACCGGCCTCGCCATCCTCCTCTCCGTCCACCACAGCTTCAAAACCCAGTACTTTGCCATCCACCTCGTCGCCATGGGCGCCTTCGCCGCCGGGCCCGTCATCGTCTGCTGGTACGTGATGAACCTGCGCGGGCACGTCGAGCGCAGCGTCGGCACGGCGTGGATGATTGGGTTCGGCAACGCGGGCGGCGTGGTGGCGACGTTTAGTTTCTTGGCCGCCGATGCGCCCAGGTATCACAAGGGGTATTCGATTTGCATGGGCGTTACGGCGGCGGGGCTCGTGGCGGCGCTGGCGTATGTGGGCGTTGTGTGGAGGGAGAATCGGAGGTTGAGGGGCGAGAAGGGGGGAAGGTTTTATAGTTTGTAAAGTTTTTTTTAAAAGGGGAGAGGGAGCTGATGTTTTTGGTATACTACATTTTTGATAAGCAGAAGAGTGTCAGTGGAGAGAGGTATTGTAGACGCGTCGTCGATTCTTCAGCGGCACTTCTTTAGATATCTTTTTATATATTACTGTAGAGAGAGAGCCCAGTAAACGCTAGCTGGAAAAGAGCAATGGGAGAGTTATATCGACCGGGAAAAAGGGGGGGACGGATTGTGATTGTGATTGTAATTCATACACCCTTGTGACATCGGTTTAGGCCCGACCCATGAGGGACTCTATGCTATTTATATCGAGTGGACAAAACCCTCTGGGGGAGAAAACCACTCGCCGTCTATACGGCTGCTTCGCGCAGCCGAAACAATAAGATTGACACTGTGCTATCAAGTAATGAATCTATAGCTTCTATTCAGCGCGTGACGCTCGAGTAAACTCTTGATGAGAGTGTCTGTGCTGTTTGATTATGACGCATCGTCTTTGCTCTGCTCTTCATTGACGATATTCTATACAACGATGTTCCGATTCGATTCTCGATTCGAAGACGAAAGACGTTTTCTTTGCATCCGTGATGCTCGTGATTGTAACGTACGTAGAGCTGCGTTCTCTTACTCAATGATTGTCATTCATTGAGCAGAGAAATATGTGATGAAAGAGAGACGCACACGATGAGAAGATAGAGTGTGATTGTACTGAGTAACTCTTTTCTTCTCTTGATTTGACTTGTGTCACGTAGACGTTGAATAGATTGTTAGTATAAACGTGCGGTCGCAATCGTTCGATGCTTAGCTGATCGATAGTAGAGATGCATTCTGATCGTTCTCATGCGCTCTCGATTTTTCACGTAGATAAATGTATGATCTGACGTCAAGTAAAGAAGATGAGCTCAAGCCTTCTCAGTATATCAGCGTGATCGACGAGTCACTACTTCTTCGAACACTGTAGTCACGACTCTCAGACTCATCATCTGAAACGACTATTCTATCTGATATCTTTTCATCAATTACTCGATGACACTGTCAATGTGATGAAGACGTTTCGATATCGACGCAGTCGACGAGTCGCAAATTCTTTGATCACTTGTAGTCACAACTCGCAGACTCTTCATCTGAATTGTCTTTTTCACTAGTAGTATCTTTTCATCTCTTACTGACATCGACATGTCATTAATCTTCTTCATAGATCGATTGTGACTGTTAGAAGAGAGTGTTGTCGCGTGGGTGAAAACTCTGCACGATGACTTTTCTGATCACGCAACGTTCTAACATCGTTTGAACTGCGTCGAATTGAGATCTCTTGACTCTTCTGACTTCTATTCGAACACAGAATAGAATCAAAAGATTCGTAGTCGACATCACGTACAGGTGAATCTCGTTGCCAGTCGAGAGGAACGAATATGAAACAATCTTTTTCCGTTCTACATAATTGTCGCTGCGCGTTTTTAAAAATGATAATCTATCGACGGGCTGCTGCTGCTGCCGGGTTTTTTCTCTCTGGTAAATCTTTTTTTTTCATCATCGATTTACCGCTAGATTGGATCCATCCATCCATTCACACTCCATTTCATCAAACCCATTTTCTCTCTCCCGTCTCTCTCTCTCTCTCTCTCTCTCTCTCTCTCTCCCTCTCTCCCTCTCTCTCCCTCTCTCTCTCTCTCCCCCTCTCTCCCTTCCTCTCTCTCTTCCTCTCTCTCTCCCTCTCTCTCCCTCTCTCTCGCGCGCTCTCTCTCTCCCTCTCTCTCTCACAGCCCTAGTAAATCAATCACTTTAGATTTTTCCAAAAACGAAGGGGGGGGGAATTTGGGGGAGTTTATGATTGGATAGATATGTATATGTGTGTGTGTGTGTGTGTGTGTGTATGTGTGTGTGTTTGAGATTTGAGATGAATGGGGATGGGGATGGTGTGGATGGTGTGGATGGTGTGGATGTGGTGGATGTGGTGGATGTAGATGTGGTGGATGTGGTGGATGTGTTTGAGATTTGAGATGATGGGGATGATGGGGATGGTGTGGATGTGGTGGATGTGGTGGATAGGAGGGAGGTTGTAGGTTGTAGATGGTAGGTGGTAGGTGGTAGGTGGTGGGTGGTAGGTGGTATTATGCTCTGTTGATAAGGGAAAGCATAAAGGGTCAGGCTGTCTGTTGAGAAAGGGATAAGGGTGGGTGGGCCGCTTGGATGCTATAGGTAGCGATGTTGAGGCTAGGTGATGGTGGACGGAAGGGGGACTTTGTCAGTCTCTGAATTTTTCATCGGTCGTTTTATTCTTTGCGAGTCCGAGCTGCACCCCCCGGCTTTCTTCCACTTTCTATGTTACGAGCCATCTCTTTCAATTCTATTCCCGGGGAAGATCTCAAGCTGAAGTCATTGTCGAGGTACCTACGGCCCGAGCTGTAGGCCCATCGTCCTTGTTTCTACATATCCTCATAGATCTTGATCTGGCTGGTAACTTAATATCCACAACGTCCAGTTTGGCATCGATTCAGTCTATGCCGATTTTGCCATCTGCTAGTATGATTGATTCCTCGCTGCCAGTAAGCTGAAGAATAGGATATGAATGTAGACGGAGATCAAGGTAGCTACGTCTACCGGCCCCGGGGGCGGGGGGGGGTTTAAGCGGCTGTTGTAAGCCATAGGACTGTTTGTGGCTTGTTCTGCATCGTGACTCATGCCATCCAGCCAGATCCCGCCAAAGCATCAACAAAATGCTTCATATGTCGTGTGAGAGATATGCAAGTAAGGCTTTTGCTGAGATTGGACACTGTTTTTTTTATTTTGTTTGTATAACCTGGTAGGGAAAATAACAGCTGAAGGTAGCAAGCGGTTATGCAGACTGCTTCTCTGAATGACGACGTGCAGATGTTCTTATTGTTCAGCAAGCAGCTTCTCTTCATTGCTAGAGCACATGCTGTTGCTTGAAGGTCTGGTAGAAGACATGCCTCTGTTTTCATTTTTCGGAAAGCTGCTTCTTTGATTGCTTTAGCACGTGCTGGAAATTGCGAGGTGAAGAATCGATTAACGATTAACATATAAAGCTCAGAGAGGTCCTCAACTATCATTTTTAGTAAAAAACTTCCTTGCCGCTTACAAGTGGCTCATAAATAGCTTCTCTACTCAACAATGGTTCTCGAAGATGTCAACAAATTATCTCCCGAGGTCACTCGCGACGTGGCTAGACAATTGGGCATACCTTCCAGCATACCTTTTGAAAACCTAGTACCCGAAATCGTCCGTCATTTAGAAACGAATATACCTCGCCACTCGAGCACAAGCCAAGGTGGTGGACCGGTTTCTGATGCAGGAAATGCCATGTCTACGTCCCCTGAATTACCTGGTGGATGGCATGTGGATCCTCACAGTGGCGACGTCATGTGGGTGGCTCATCACGCAAAACTGGACTTAATCAGAGTTCCATCCCGCAGTGTCATCCCACTTATCCCAGGAGAAAACACCGACGGACAACAAGTCACTTACATTCTAATTTTGCGCGCCAGGTATTCTAATTCTTGGGCCGATCTAACAAAGGTTTTCAATCAGATCTGGAATGGGCCGTCATACACTATTATTCCTCAAGTAAAAGGGAAGTTTCAGCATGGGAAGGAGCACTCCGATATTAGCCAACAGGAGATGGAAAGGATGTGGAGAGAGCAGACGCTCTATGCGAGAGACGTACCAGGGATGAGAGCCGCTTTGACAACTTTGATGGAAAGGGAGGATATCTTGATGACATTTCCTGATAAGGAGGGCAATATAAATTCACGGATCAGCAACGCCAAGGTATTGACGGACCATATTGAGACTTGTGCTCGAGACGTAGATGTTGTATTGGTTAGGGTTTGAGAAGTTTTTGTGGCCATGCGTGGATCTTGTGGGAATGGTAGATGTAGAGATACAGATAGGTGGGTGTTGAATGTGTATCTGGTGGGATCTCCTGCAAAAGTGAGATCAATAGATGCAATAAGAAGTTAATCTTAATCAAGAACGGGAATGGCAGAGTAGGAACATAGGCACCCGCTCTAAGCTTGAGCCGCTTGCGCATGTTTCCAGACTTTGGTTTTTTGGGTATTTCAGATCAAATTCGATTCTCAACGCGCACTGAAAGTTTCCTTTTTAAACATAGGGTGAGTTTTCTTACAAGAGGAATATATGTATTTGGAATAAGAGACATACTTGTCGAGGACGGGAATGGTAGAGTAGGGATATGCCTTCTTCGGTGAGAATATCGTCGGATACAAATTCTCAAGATAGTTTAGCGAGGAGGTACCTTACTTTACCTGTGAAGACAGTGGATTCCAGTATCGTAAGAACGCCCCTTTTTTACTTTTACCATCATTAACCAAGCATGGATTCATTACTTCAACCCCGTGAATCTGGAAAATTGCTAGTTGACGGGGGCTGAATGGCAAGAGCATATGTTAAGCCAATTTCGTCTCGCCGTTTCGTCGACTTTGAAATGGATACGTTCTGTAACTGGTACTGACTGTGATATACTAAGACCATCATCAACATCTGAACCTAGAACGGAGAAATTGCATGAACAAGTCTTTGCAGGGAATCTCATATATTACAAGGAAGAGAAACGAAGGTAAAGAAATCTTGAAGGACTGATAGAGTTCCCTCTTGTTCTCCGGCCACGGGTATCCGCGACTGCATATTCTATCGCATCAACTGCAACATTGGCGGTTGCAGAAAGGTGGCGAGAAGATTCTGGATTACCTTATCCCCTGGCGCTCTCTACAACACGCAAGCTGATTCTTTGGCGATCCGACACTACTAAGAAAGCTAGATATAAGAAGCTAATGACGAATCGTCAACAAGACCCCTTTTTAACATATCAGATCTACTCTACTTACCTGAATCTCTCAAAATCCCCCAAAGCCAATTTTCAGTAATGGGCTTCCAGTACATCGCTAGTCTGTCGGATTCCGAAGCTCGGTCTTTGGCAATAAAATTAGTAATTTCTTCGAGCGTAACAATAGCAAGCTTACCTGCGGAAATCACACGTTCAAGAGCTACGATGCTAGGCATACCTCAAGACGCCTGGACAGAGCCTTTTACATCTGGTCGAATCGCTCCCATGAACCCTCTTGACCCTACTTTCATCCCCTGCACCGTACTGACCCCATCACGTAGCGACATTCCGTTGGTCCAGGATGTCCCAAATGGAGTACTAGGGTAGTAGATCACCTATCTACTGATCTTATGCGCTTCTTAAGCCAATTTATGGGCTGATCTAACAAAGGTCTTCAATTGGCCCGAACTGGGTTAATCGAGTGCATGGTCAAAGGGTAAATGGGGTGACACCGTATCGCAAACTCAGCCAAGCAGAGTGACGCAGATATGGGAAGAGCAGACGATGTATCCAAAAGATTATGCCGGGATGCAATCCGAGTTGGGGAAGTTGGAAGCAAAAAATGACTACCTATGCCAGGTTGTAACACCTGATAATCAGGCTTCGGTGCCAACATATAGCACAGAACCAGGTGTTGGAGATTTCAAGGAGGTATTGAACAGAATCGAAGGCAGAGTTGGTGCGCGTTGGGTTGACGCTGTGTTGGTGGAGGCTTAAGAAGACCCCGTACACCCGCTCATGCTGTTCAAGAAGCCTTTATACTTGCTTTCGGTGTAGATAGAATGTAAACATAGACGAGTATCCCGGTCTTTAAGACGTCTCTACATCATGACACCTTGACAACATACCTTAAGAGAGAGTGAAGTGCGAATGCTCGACATGATTAGTTCGTCTTCCGACAACGCTAGTAGCGGAGCGGCCCATGGGCCGAAGCCGAGAACAATTGCAAAAACCCACCTCTACATGCCATTCTTTCTGTGCAGAATTTGACTAACTCCTCAAGGACGTTTTGTCTATTACGGTCTCTACTGGCTACATCACTAGGGTTATGAGCAAAGCAAGTGGCCGTAGTGGCAAAGCGAAGAAGCCGAATGCACCGATAGCTCCAGGTGAAGATGACAGCTATATTATCTTTGGAGATGGAAATCCCAAGAGGAAAACCAAAGCACCGGAGTCTGGAAGCTCATCAGGTAACATCCGCGCGACTGGGGGTCAGGCAGTGGGCGAAGATGCGCCTAAGAAACCGGATACTAGGAAATTAATCGGCGGGGCAAGCTGGACTGGAAAGTTGCCTGTCAATCTACTCTCTGAGCATTGCCAGAAGCAAAGATGGGCGAAGCCAGAGTATTCGATGGTATGGTAAGTCTTATACGCAGCCTTTCTGAACTATATCTTATTTTGACATGCAGACTAAAACACCAGAAGGATTTTCTTCAATGGTGATACTTAAAGCTGTGAATCCAAAGACCAAGGAAATGGTTGCCCTGCCTTCTTTCAAGCTTCCACCATCATACAAAGATATTGCCATACAACCTACAGCTGTAGAAGCACGTCATTTTGCTGCAACATACGGTCTTTTCCGCGTCTGCAGTATGCGCAACATACATATGATGCTGCCACCAACCTATCGAGATCTCTGGAAAGAGTTTCAGGAGCTCAAGGCAGAAGATGTCAAAGAAGGTCGAGGTTGGATGTATGAGGCAGACCCTTTCGCTGCCAAACAGGAGCGTGAGGAAGTTCAAGCCTTGATGGCCAAGAAACGCGAAGAGCGAGACAAACAAAAGGCCAAAGAAGCAGAGCAGCCCGTTCATCTGAATTTGAGCAATAGTGGGAATCCTGGTGGTAGCGGTGTTAGCAACGCTCGCAGTGCCATGAGAGGATGGACCAGGGTCCCTAAGATAGAATTGGGCAAGCGTACCCGAGCTCATATTGAAGACCTCGTCAGGAGAAATGCCACCTGGAACCCTCACGGTGTTCGTCTTTCCGAGTTCCAACGGAGGAATATCGTAAACGAACTTACAGAGCTTGGATTCAGGAGAAGCCATGTTGAAGAGGCAGTAGCAGAATGCAAAGACCGTGAGGAGACATTGGAATGGCTACTTATCCATGTCCCAGAAGATGATCTCCCGAAATGGGCCTTGCCTGAAGGATACGTCGCTGGAATCAGCATGGCTAGTGGCAATCTGAAACGAGAAGCTTCCATCAAGAGGCTTGCCGAGGCCGGCTACTCTATGGAGTTGTGCGGAAAGGTTTTCGATGATTGTAAAGGCGACGAAGCACTTGCTGCCGAAACCCTACAAGGCAATCTCGTCAAGGGCGCTGAAGGATGTAACGATTCTAACGGTATTGACTTGTCTACGTTGACTATGGGCAATGAAGATCAAGAAGTCTCAATCTGGGCTGAAGAGCAAGACACACTTAGTGCCATCTTTGGTGATCGCTTCAAAGCCATAACCCCTGATATATGTAAAATCCAACTTCAGCCTTCAAGAAACAAAATCGCGTTCACCTTCGCTGTTAGAAAATCAGAATCATATCCACGTACTGCTCCAGTCGTCTCTATAACTTCGCCTGGGCTCCCCGCTTACATCAGGCTGAGCATCATCCGGCAGCTCGTAGAACGGGCTAACAAATATCTTCTGGGCGAGCCTATGGTATTCAACCTTGTGGATTGGCTTGAAGGTGAGATACCGAGAATAGTAGAGAATCCTGGATCTCTTCGTGATGTGTCTGCAGGAGCCGCTGGCCTCCATGAACCTCAGACTATGCTTAACGTATCGCATCAGCAAATTCGGAGAAGAGTCCCTTGTCAGATTGATTGGCGTCCGGGAAGTCCACAAAGTCTTGCTCTCTTGAATCGTTGGCAGTCGAGACAGGAAAGTGTCAGACAGCAGAAGATGCTCGCTGGGCGTCAGTCATTGCCAGCATGGGCTTTACGGGATGCTATCGTCAAGACTGTCAATGATCATCAAGTCACAATCATATCTGGAGAAACTGGATCAGGGAAATCAACGCAGTCTGTCCAATTTGTCCTAGACGATATGATCCAGCGAAAGATCGGAGCAGCCGCGAATATTGTGTGCACGCAACCTCGAAGGATTTCGGCACTGGGACTTGCGGACAGAGTCAGTGACGAAAGATGCTCATCAGTGGGCGATGAAGTAGGATACGCGATACGGGGAGAATCAAAGCAGAAACTCGGGACCACTAAAATCACGTTCGTAACTACGGGTATCTTACTTCGACGATTACAGACTTCTGGCGGCAGCGGTGACGATGCGGTGAATGCTCTATCCGATATCAGCCACGTTGTCGTGGATGAGGTGCATGAGCGTAGCCTCGACACTGACTTCCTTCTGGTTCTCCTTAGAGATGTTCTTCCTAAGCGGAGAGACCTCAAAGTCATACTCATGAGTGCCACTCTTGATGCTGGTGTCTTTGAGGCCTATTTTAGCAAAACGTCAAGTGTTGCAAAGATCGAAATCCAAGGCCGCACTTATCCTGTTGAAGACTATCATTTGGACGACATCATTCGCTTTACAGGCTTCAGCACCGGTTCGCGTAATAGTTCTCTTGATGACGATGACATGAATGATGTGGACCCCTCTGTGGCCAGCACCATACAAGGGATCGGCATGAGAATCAACTACAGTCTCATTGCTAGCACTGTTCGAGCCATCGACTCTCAACTAGGATCACAAGAAGGAGGGATTCTCATTTTCTTACCAGGCACGCTCGAGATCAATCGTACCCTTGATGCTCTTCGCGATCTTCCAAACATATATGCATTACCACTACACGCTTCTCTAATGCCGGTTGAGCAACGTCGGGTCTTCCCACCTGCACCGAGAGGTAAGCGGAAAGTCATTGCCGCCACCAACGTCGCCGAGACCTCCATAACCATTGAAGACATAGTCGCCGTTATTGATTCTGGCAAGGTCAAGGAAACCAGCTTCGACCCGCAAAACAACATGGTAAAGCTCGAAGAAGTCTGGGCATCTCGAGCGGCTTGTAAGCAACGTCGAGGTCGTGCAGGTCGAGTGCAAGCCGGAACATGCTACAAGCTTTACACGCGAAACGCTGAAGCCAAGATGGCCGAAAGACCCGAGCCTGAAATCAGGCGTGTCCCCCTAGAACAACTCTGCCTGTCCGTCCGAGCCATGGGAATCACAGACGTCCCGTCCTTTCTCGCCAGTGCCCTAACACCTCCGGAAGATCTCGCTGTCGAAGGCGCTATAGACCTCTTGGGTCGCATGGGAGCTCTCGACGGCTCGGAGCTCACAGCACTAGGCCATCATCTGTCCATGATTCCCGCAGATCTGCGCTGCAGCAAACTAATGGTCTACGGTGCCACCTTCGGCTGCCTCGAAGCCTGCCTCACCATCGCCGCCATCCTGACTATTCGCAGCCCCTTCATCTCGCCACAAGCAAAACGCGACGAATCCAAAACAGCTCGCTCATCCTTCGCCCCCAACCAGGGTGATCTCATCTGTGACCTCCGCGCCTACGAAGAATGGTCCCTCCTCAAATCCACCTCGCCCTACCGCACCACCAAATCCTGGTGCGACGACCACTTCCTCTCCCCCCAAATCCTTGCCGACATCTCCTCCAACCGCCTCCAATACCTCTCCTCCCTCACCGACTGCGGTTTCCTCCTCGCCAATTACGCCCCGTCTACCACCCCCTCGCTCAACGCTCACAATGCCAACTCCGCCCTCCTCCGCGCCCTCATCGCCGGAGCTTTCAACCCGCAAATTGCGCGCATCGACTTTCCCGAGAAGAAATTCGCGCCCAGCATGTCCGGCGCCGTTGAACTCGACCCCGAAGCCCGCACCATCAAATTCTTCAACCAAGCCAACGGCCGCGTCTTCATCCATCCCTCCTCCACCCTCTTCGCCGCCCAGTCATTTATCAGCAGCTCCACGCACCTCTCCTACTTCTCCCTGCTGTCCACCTCCAAGCTCTTCATCCGCGATCTCACGCCCTTAAACGCCACTGCGCTACTGTTGTTCTCCGGGCCCGTGGCGCTGGACACACTTGGACGGGGCTTGGTGGTCGATGGGTGGTTGGGATTGAGGGGTTGGGCGCGGATTGGGGTGCTGGTTAGTCGGTTGAGGGGAATGCTGGATGAGGTTTTGGCGAGGAAGATTGAGAGGCCGGATGTGGAGGTAGGAGGTGATGAGGTGGTGGGGTTGTGTAGGGGGTTGGTGGAGAGAGATGGGATGGATCATTGAGAGTTTTGGGGGGGCGGTTCGAGGATCGAGGATGAGAAACTTCGTGATAAGTAAGAAGGTTGTGGCGATTTTGGTCATTGCACAAGCCCCAATTTCCAGGGCTGCTCTCAACCTAGCAGGTATTCTTGATTACGCAGACATACTCCGCCACTTATTGGCATCCCAGGTTTCGGAAGCAGCAAAAAGAAGGCACATGCAGGTTGGATTGGCAAGGGCATTTGGAAATGGGGAGATGACGTTAGACAAATAGATTTCGGGAGCTAGGATCTCATATAATAAGAGCTTTCTCTAGAAAATTACCGTTGCTCTTCTGGTGCTCCTGTCCTCCACCTCAATGACTCCCACTCCCATCTATCTACCCTTCAAAACTCCTTCCATCTCTTACTTTATACCACCACAACCCTCTCAACCCGCCCTCCCTCTCCCTTTCCATTACCAGAGCTCTAGACCCCTTCGCAACCTCCTCTCTTGCCCCGCACAACCCACCTTGTCTCGAAACAACCGAACAAGCCAGCCGAAACCTGAATCGACCGAAGCAGTCACTATTTCGGATGTCGACCACAAGGGATGAAATTTCAATAAACGAGGACGTACGTAAAAAATGTCATTTGGGTGACCATTTAGCTATGTATCTTAGTAGGTTCGTTGTAGTATCTATGACACGATTCTCTATCGAGATTGGCATGAAAGGATGTGATTTTCATTGCCGAGGGGCTCGTGTAAACTTTGGGGTTTGGGACTGTTCTCGTAAGGCTGGAATTGGCTTGTTTGAAGGGAGCCCGTGTCATACGGGGTGAAGGGAGCGTACTGTAAGTAGCGGTTACGAGAGTACTCTTCTAACCTCCCTTGACGGCTTTATGATACAAATCTTGAAGAACGCTTTGATGCCTTCCTTCAACGACCTAAGCCCCGAGCTCATCAGCCTAATTAAGCACCACCCGCTCAACCTTACAAACAACCCAGCTGCTCATCATCGTCCTAGCTGTACAACGAGAACCATTCCCTTCCCATCTATCAAAAGCGCTCGGTCTTGTTTTCTCGTCGTTGTTACGAGATTAGTTCTAAAGTCTCCTCTTTCAGCATGTGATTGTCAACCTGAGAGCTGTGGCTTCGAAAGCGGCGTGCTGCGTTTCTAGGTTTCTTACACTGCCGCGCGGATGTCAGGTGCCATATTCGGTATATAACGGTTCCAGTTAGGAGATTTGGCCAGCATGGGTTTCATGATGAGCTGCAGGGTTCGTTTGAGCGGCTGTTGCCGTTGTTGGCGCAGTTGCGGCATGTTGGGTTTGTTACATGCTTTAAATACGGTCTTATGAACCATCTCCGTTGACATTGGCTGTAGGATTGGAGGGGATGAAAGTCTAGACTATAACCGAGTTGATCTGAGGCCCATTAGAAGCTCGGTACTACGCGCTATCAATGGGCTTCCCTGCTCTGTTCGTCTCGGTGTGGGGTGTTACGTTCACACCAATAAACTCAGAGGCTCGATAAGACACGCTTACCTGTCTAGATTCACTGCGGGTTTGTTTACTAAATTTATCTTGCGTCACGACACACGGCGGTCCTAGGTGCCGCTCCTTTGATCGCAGCCGGTACCAAGATGTGACCAACATTATTCGTCGGAATCCAGACCTCAAGACTTTGCATTTGAGCTTAGATACAAGAAGAAGAGTATATGCTAGTGAATCACACTCGGAAACGAGACGAAAGGCCCTTGAACATATCGGCTACGCTATCACTCGACCGGAATCTCTGACTGTCGAGGACGATTTGCATTTCATCGACAAAGCTTGGACAACGTGGGCTGCCGCTTCTGTTTGGGGAACGCTTCAAACGCTCTCGATAATCGGTACGCCGCTGTTTAAAGAGATGACGAGTCGGTTGCAAGGCCAGCTACTTACCCTGAAGACACTGACGCTATCAGCCTACGAGGATTATCAGTCGTTTCCTAAGAGCACGTTCCACGAAAGCTCTACCCAAGTCAAAACATTTCTCTCTAGTCTCAAGCTCACGCGTCTCTGCCTTCTTGGCTTCCATCCTGAAGTCCTCTTACACGCCCTCCCAATCAATGGGGCCTCTCTTCGATACCTTCGCTTCCATGTTCGAGGAAATGCCTGGGATCTGCGATTGGTCCTCGGCCCTTCGTATTCCACACTGTTACTTTCAGCTTTGCATCTCGGATCCACATGCTCCACGCTTGAATGGCTTGGACTGGACGTTTGTAGATCGGAACTTATCGATGAGGAACCGTAAAACGCCGCCCTGTCCACAGATTGCTCCAGCACTCAACCCCCATGAGTCTTTCCACTCCTCACAGCCCTGGCTAGTATACCCTCGCTCCGGCACATACGCCTCTTCTTGCATTATGAGCAGACGAATCCTGGGCCCCTGTCCTCCGGCTCTGTAACCTCCACATTTAGCCATATTCGTAGTCGCAAGCGTGGATGCGCATTGCAGAGCCTGATCATTTGTATGGGGCTCCCGCCCCATCATGGCCTGTGGAGCGTTTATGAGCTGGGCCCGCGGATGGTAACGTTGATGTATCGGCAAAATGGAACGTGGCTGAGAGGGGTGTGGGACTCAGTAGAGAGGGTTCCGATGCGACAAGAAGAAGGGGAGGAAGACGAACCTGCGCATCCGGAGGGGGGTATTGGTGAGTGGTGGTGATGAAAGGATTCACGGGGAGTAATCTCGCGACCGCGTCAGTACGAGGGTCTGGGCTTCCGAAGATTGGGGTTAAAGAACGTGAATGTCACTGTGAGTGGCGAGGCTCAATGAGCAGGCTAAGCTGCTACAGGATTGAAAGACTGTATATACCGAAGGAGTTCGAGATTCCCGCGCTCCAGGATATGGTCAAACAATGGCGTTGAGGCAGACAGAAACACCACCATGCATCCATATGGGTAGCGGAAAGGGTTGTCGCCTGGGGTATTGTACTGGCTGATAGAGCCAAGTAGCCCACCGAAGACGAAATAGTCTGGTGGGAGGAAGTTTGCTAAGACGATTGTTAGCAGTATTAAGGGTCACGCTGGAAGAAGCTACCATAAGGCTGGGCTCGATTAAGCTTCGTATGTAGCCGGGGGGGAAGAGTGATACGACGAGGAACGAAAAGGTTTAAGGGGGGGGGAATTCGACTCAACATACCCAGAGCGAAATAAGCGTACGTATCAGGATTCATCATCGCTTCAGTAAGGGAAAGTTCACAAATACTCGCCCAGCCATAAGCCTCGTCAGGACCGCGGGAAACTAGGATTTACATACGTCAGTCCTTTGATGCCAGAGTGGATAGCAGAAGTATTGTGGAGGAAGCTCAACTGACAGAGAATCATTTGCGTGGCGTGGAACAACTCGTGAACCAACGTAAACGAGAGACAAGCCGTATATGCGAGGTCGTCCATCAGTTTTCCCGGGTACAACCCTGCTGTTCCGGGCAGCGCGGATATCGCCGCCACGCCGGCTTGACTGCCCGTTGAGTCTGGGGAGATGCCCTTGACCAGAGCTTCATCGCAGAGCAAGATGATTTCGCCCTTGGTGGGGGTGGTGGGGCTTAATGGAGCGATACTGATTGTCATGGCAATCCCATCAGAACCACAAAGCCGTGCGTTGTTGTTAAAGTGGTGGTTAATGCTGTAGACGGTGTAGAAATCTGTATAGTCCGTCCATGCATTTATCCCAGCGCCGACGTCGGGAAAGAAATTGTCGCCGCCGCAGACGATTGTGAGGCCGTCCAGGGCCAACGCGTTGTGGTTGGTGGCTGACCATGGTATGCTGTTTACCGCGGTTGTGAATCTAGCTGTTGTTGGTTCGATAAGCAATCGACTGAACGTAATATGGGTTGCAATGCGGAAGCATGTCGGTGAAACCGCATCGGGCCGGACTCTCTCTACGCCTACTATGGCACACTGAATCACACTGACCTGCTATATCGGTCCGGTTGGTGCCGGTAACATCTCGAAAGATCGTGTGCACTGTATTATCATCTTGATGCGAAGAGGGATGGACAATCTCAGCAGCCGCGCGGCTCAGCATCCCCTTGGCCTCGGCCATGGCGGCTTCTATCATGCCGGTTTTGTCGACGAGGTCTGTTGAGTAGGTTTTGCATGTGCGGTGGATCGCGTAGGCTTCGGTTCGAGCGAAGAGCTGGCGAAGACATGGTGACAATGCGGAAATGACAGTGATGGTAGAGATCAGTGTCATGATTTTTTTGGTGACGGCGAGGGTCAATGAGACTCGAAGGAGCGAAGGGAAGTGAAAAAGAGGGTTAAAAAGGATGGAGAGGACTGATTAGTGGTGATTAATGATACAACATGAGATGAAGCATGCGTAAAAAAGACCAAGTAGGTAACAGTTGGATGTATTTCATTAGACCGATATACCCGACCCGGCCCGGAAGATTTGCAAGGTATCTCCCACGATGTCTTGTATCAACGCCATAGATTCTAGGCAAAACAAGATCGAGGACGACACGGCATGTTGTCATTCGGAAAGGCCAAGGTAAGCAATTGACGAATCTTAACAAGATGTCCGAGTGCATAAGCTTCGGGTAAGTGTCGATACTTTCCGTAGCCCGTGAGGTTACGAAGTATCTAAGGTATGCATCATGTAGGCGCAGCAAGCCCATTCGCTCAACGTTACCGTGTCGAGTAGCAATAATCATCGAAGTCGGGATAAAGAAGAGACTTGGAGCTCTTGCTTGCAGCGCTTAATTGAAAATGGGGGCGGCAAACCTAAGAAAACGTGGCGAGTGGGGGCCATGGGTGGGTTAGTATACAGTAGCTTTTAGTACCTTGTTTATATTAGATACTGTATATGAGCTGCTGTAGTGCCGTTCAATCTCATCTCTGCTCGATCGATTGGTTTTTGGTTTTTTTGATTCTTGTGGTTATCTTCATTGATACTCAAGTTTGACCCGGCAAGGGCTTCACAGTCCAAGTTGTCACGTTCTTGAAAGGACGAGTATGACGAGTTGAGATTCATGAAAGGGATGAACTTATCGTACGAGCTTTTCTGTTGTCGAGTGTTGACGACACGCTTCGATCATGCTTCGACCAGTGTCGAGTCTGCGTGGTCAGGTAAATACAGTTATCGCTTATGTGCATCTCAATCTCCAGAACTTGAACATTGCAAATCAATAAATTTGAACGCAGAGGCAAGAGGAGAAAAACATCAGAGGCTAGCTTCGAAAATGATGCAATCAAAGAAACGACAGCGAGAATGTCGAGGCCAGGGGGCATCAGGGTAGGTGCAAGGTTCATTATCGACGCTCGAAATGCGGCCTTACGAAGAACAATAGCTGGGTTTCGGATTATTTCGGCGAGGGTACAGTACTTTCATAGAGCGTTGAAGCTTGTTCTGGGCCCCAGGGTTCTGTCTCGTGTCTGAGGACCCTTCCGTGGCCAAAACCAGGCAATCGTCATATAGTATAGCATGGACCTTGAGCCAGGAAGATAAGAAATTCATACGGTGGTGCCCGTGCATGTAGAGATCACCTCGCAGGGGAACGTTCTGCTTAATCGACCTATTCGCGAAAGTAGGTCTCCATATGTGCAAATCCGAGTCATCGCCACGCCCATCCCTCAGCGTTCGATCTTCAATCTGCCTTAAAGTATCCGCAACCTTGATATCACATACCTGCACAAAACCCCTTAACCGTAGGATGGTTTCCTTGTCACTAGCTTGAGAAATCCCGACGTTGTGTTTAGACGAAGTCTTGAGGAGTAGAAGAAACTTGTGGAGTTGATGAATGGGCGCTCTTATGTACGTGTCCCAGCCAAGCCTGCGAGCATCAGGATGCGATCACATATCTTGCTCGAATTGAGAGAATTTTGAGTTACTCCGAATTTCATTTTGTACTAGCGATTCACTTCTTAAACAGTCAGTGCAATAATCTGCGGAAACTTGATGAGCACGACTGGGCTATATGTCGAATATATCCGAGAAAGTGGTGACTAAAGGACCTTGCTCTAGGTATCTGAGCCTCAGCGGACGAAGTAAGTATTCTGTGTTGATGGCTTCGATCTCCGCAATATGTCAAAAGATGTTGTGAGTAGATTCCTGCGCGTTTTCTACAATAGGCGGCCATCTTGCGAGTAGTTGGTCGCGGTATATTTAAGCCAAAGTTCCAATTGCCGAATATAGAACATCTCTGTTTGGAAAATCTCCTACAGTTCAATCGTCTCGAAAATCACACTCTCTTTGGTTATCTTCCAGAAATCATGCCATTCTTTTGAGTCTGCCCTCAAAGTCTCGAAGTCCTCTGCACTGGCAGTAAACGATATTTGTCCTAGTGAAATCTTGTGTGGCGTGACTGCCAAATCCCTGTCGGATGAACCAGGTAAGGACGCACTTAGAGTCGTGATTCGATTGGTAGACTGTGAGAAGCGCGTATGACCATGCACATGGTCTTCTAGATCCAGGTACTGAAGTCCTTTCACGTTGACCTCTGCTTGTTCTTCCATTTCAAGGTTCAGGTACTTAAAACGATTGGAATTATCCACTAGAACTAGGGGCTCTTCTACTCGTACCTGCGTGCCAAGGGAACTAGTATGGATATCCTCCGAATCCGATGGGCGAAACGGATTAAGCACCAACGGTCTCTTTACTACGTTGTTTTTGGATTGGCGTACATGGCTCATTCCTAACAGAAAATGATAGAGACCGCCATGAAAGGTATCATCTTTTCCTTTCTCCTTTGCCGAACGCTCAGAGAGATCATTTAGATCCCCTTCACTTGGGCGGAAATTACGAAGATGTGCCGCATCCTTCGCTCGGCGCTACTGACTCCACAGCGCCTCAGCATGTCCCTTCAACGTGCCATAACCTGCTTGATGCATCCAACACATGTTAATCGCAGAGAGGCCGCTTCATGTTCGCGGCGGCCTGAACTGACAGACGATTTCGCGCCCCTCTCAAGCGTCCCAACTCTCGAGCTCACCAATAAAATCGAGACTGTGAGCTGGACCTACTGGCGACAGCCCTAAAAGAAATGCATCCTGGGCTGCAGGATGGCGCCAGTGATCAAGAAATTATGTTAAAACAAATGTGGAGAAAAGGCTCATCGCCTGTGCTAAACCTTGAGGAAGTCAACAGGTAAGCCTCACCTTTTCAGACACTATCGAAGATTTTGTATACTGACCGGCCACTTTGTCCTTCAGTATTGCCGCCGAAAACCCCCCCTCCGAAGCAAGTAGTACCTCAGACTGGGGGAATCTGCAATCAGATGCGGGCAGCAAAAGTAAGAGGAAGAAGGGCAAGAAAAAGAGCAAGAAAGAGAAAGTGGAAGCGCCCAAAATCCCACTGAGCCGCAATCGCGCCAGAGCATTTGGACACTTCCTACTATTCCATGCCATTCCACTTGGCGGAGCGATTGCACTCATGATCCTGAACATAAAGGCCCGGTTCTACGGGAGCGATGGCAGATGGATAGCCGCGCTTCAATTTGTGGCTAAAGCCCACGAGATGCTGATGCAGTTCTCGATCGTCACTGTCATGACTGCTTATCTCCAGTATCTGCTCGTTCATAGGAAATCGGTGCCTTTTGGGGCTCTCTTTTCTGCGTACCAGGTCACCCAGATGAGCTACTTGTGGTCTTCTGAGTTCCGCGCAGCTGTGACTGCATCTGGCTTCGCTGGATCCCTGAAGTTTTTATTTATCTTATTTGTTCCTTTTAGCATGCTCCTTGCCGCTGGGGTTGGGCCGTCGAGTGCCATTGCTATGCAGCCAAGGCGAGTAAATTTCACTGTGCCCAGTTCGCGTCTCGCCTTGAATGTCCCCCGTGGAGTCCTCTTCCCCGATGCTCTCGACATGGCAGGTCCTCCTTTGGTCTTCAACAACAGCATGCGTGAGTATTTCTGAGCAGATAGTTGTATGGTATTAGGCCACAGATTTCGTGCTTACGCTTGTCGCAGAAAATGAGCTATCTCCAGCTGCAGGATGGCAAAATCTCCCAAATCTTCCGGCAGTAGGCGATTTTAGTGGCACCCGGGACATGGAAAGCACCCAAACGGGCATACAGCAGCAATCAGTGCGCATTGACGCCTCAACAGGAACTTCTATTGACGTTATGCCAAAGATATATTCGACACAGCTTCAAACTTACGGACTTGATATGATGATCCGGACACTATACGTGCAATATGCACCCAACAGCACATTTGCCACGACGCAGAGCGTCCCAGTAGCGCTTGCCTTGGCTAATGCAGCCTCAACATTCTCCGCAGACTTAGGTGACCGCCCAGGGATTGACATTGCCAGCATTGAAATGGCACAACCATTTGCGAGCGTATTCTGCGAACTTAATTCAATAATGGACGAGAATGACAGCCGTCCAATCCAGTTCCCCAATACCTATATTGCTGGCTGTGGTTCTGAGGAGGACTGTGCCCACCACTATTTATTGAACAAAGCAGGCGTCACCAACTATACTGCAATCACCAGAAGACAAATCTGGGACCAGGCAAAAAATAACCCCCAAGGTCGGATTATTTGGGTAGACGGTACAGACGTTTCCAGTTCTGTGCCAGGAACAGCACTTGGGGCCATAGTTGTGCAGCCAGAATTTTGCAAGACGACTAGTACCTTCCTTACAACCTCTGCATGTATGATAGGAGGAAGATGGGCTAACACGACATCTTTTCTGCAAGGGTCATCCGATGGACTGAATGCCATAACTGCTAACGTTGTTGAAAACTTCGTATCACCTCAGTCTCCCAGTACCCTGCCGCAATGGTCGCTACCTTCCGTTCAGCTTTCGAAGGCATGGGCTGAAAGCCTATCACCTCTAACAGACGTTCAGAATCGCACCGTAGCAGATAATCTTCTACGCTTGCTGCCAGTAACCACCAATGTATGCCCTCTTAATGGTTCATACCCTGAGAACCTATCAGAACTTCAGTACCGCGACTCGCGACCTTTCATGCACGAGAGACTTCTAGCAACCTTGGTTGCGAATGGAATGTCTCACGCCGCAGGCGCGACAGAGTTGTGGCGATGGAATCCAGCACACTCCGACCCTAATTTCCGTTGGAGCTTTTACAGTTCTAGCTCTAACGAAAATAAGAACCAAGCAACTCCGCCCGGCTTCGTTCTAACACTACATGGTCAGCTGTCAGGCTACGCGTGGAGCCTCGACGGCGCACCCATCAAACTGGCTTTGCCAATCCTGTTCCTCTACTGCATATACATCCTCGCTTACGTGCTGTACACTTTCGTCACTGGCCGGAGCTCGACAACATGGCGTTCGATTTCTGATTTGACGGCTTTAGCAATGAATTCGACCCCGAGTAAGGTGCTACGGCATACGAGTTGCGGTATTGCGCGGACAGACACATTCAGGAAGCTGATCAGTGTGCGCGAGGTGGAGGAGCATGAACGATTGGAGCTTGTTTTCAAGCAGGATGAGGAGAGGAAAGGGCCGCATAGGGTGGTGGCCGTGGGTCGTGGGTACTAGAGTATCACTTCTCGACGATAGACAAACATTTATAGGAAAACTAATGGCGTATATAAGACCTTGAAATTCTCACATTTCGCTTGATAAGCCGTGGGCATTTCATTTCCCAACGGCCTAATTTTTCGTCTCTCATTATTTCGGTCACGTTCTAAACGGACACCGCAAGCATCAATTATACAGCATATCGGGTTTTCTGAACGCCCAACCATAACCCCCCTTACAAATACCACATCCCTATCCCCAACAACCAACACCCAACACCCGAGGTAAAGTTCTTATCTACTTCTCCGTCTCTAATTCATTCCGTCCATGCAAGCCCTACACAACCCGCTTACCCTGGTCATGGTAGATATCATACCAACGGGCTCGACCACCCAATTCCCAGGCCCCCTCGTTATCGGCCGGACCGACATTCGAAACCCCCCTCTGTTTGCCCCAGTGCAGCACGGCCGTGAAGGTGGCGGAGTGCCTTTCTCCAAACGCTGTCGTTGATGTTGACGTTGTGGTGGCGGCAAAGTCAGCGTTTAGGATTCGTGGACTTGATTCGGGGATTATGTAGTAGATAGAAGAGCGTGTTATTTTAAAAAAAAGTCGTACTGGGCTAGGGGTCCTATGGTGGGGGGGGGCTGGATTACCACATTGCGTGTATGTTTGTGTGTTTAGGGGGGTTGCGCGGTAGGGCGCTGGTGGCGTTTATGGGGGTTTGGAAGTTTGGGAACAGCTTGTGTTATGGTGTCGGGGGGGGTTTTGCAAGTGTGTAGGCGAGTGAGGTTGTGAAGTGGGTGGGATGGTGGGGGAAGGTGTTTCTGGCTGGATTCGATGGGGGGGGATGGGAGAAAGGTGGGGGGGGGTCCGGAATTCATGGGGGTGCTTTTAAGCTATCAGATGGTTGGGATGGTGTGTCTTGATTTTTGTTTGCTGTTGACTTCTATCTGATTTGTTGAGAGTACAGCATCAGTCTGCTTTTGACTCATCATTGGCAGTAAGTTTTGTTTACAGCAGTCTTTCAATATCGAGCTCGCTGCTTCTGCCTTTGTTTAGGAGAACGAAAACAGTGGTTTCACTCATCGTTGTTTCAGGAGCTTGTTCTACGTTTGTCATACGTACAATATAGGTAAAAGCTCCATAAATTGGAAAGCTTGCTTCTTGCATTAGTTATGAACAGAGTCGGTAATAGAGGAAGGAATAGTGAAGTACCCTAGCAACCCATACCTTGTCCCGTCACGTGTTCTTATACTACAAACTGAGCAATTTCTCCGCGCGACGATCAGGTCTATCAATCAAAATCCAGATAGAGAGTAGATCCGAAGAAACCGCCGAACGCCTATCAAAATATCCAAGCTATGGTGTCAGTCCATGAGGCCAACTTCCGCAGATATTAGCAGCTTTCGTTAAGTCGTTGGCTTCGAATCGCTACGTTCCTCATTCGTATCAGTTCGGTTTTTGAGCTGTTCAATGCCCAACTGGCTAAATTTCCCAACAGTCCGCCATAAAATAGCTTCTGCCGCCATAATGTGCTACTTCCTCTTAAATAGCTCTTTCTGTTATTGATATTGGAACGTGCTGCCGTTATAAGAGCTCTTGGTACTGCTGATATCCGTCTAGCACATACCTTGCATCAACCTCTACGACGCGGTTACATTTTCCGTCAAAATCCAGGATGAAATGTCGACTCCCTTCGCAGAGCCCATTTTAGTGGCTAGGAAGAAATATGTCGTATCGAGGTAACGAACAAGGACTCGCTTTCCAATAAGATTTTCATTTCTAACGTATTCATCCCAAGGCGTTATGGCGATAAGGTTGGCAGAAGAGGTTCTGTAGATCTGCCTAGGCATTCCATTTTCACCAGGTTCAGGGTCTCGCACTTCGTATCTGGGTTGTATGTTAGGCATGTGTTTTTATTATAGACCAGTGAGCTACCTTACTGCTTTATGTGTTTGTCGTAGATTATAGCGATAATAATACAGTGTAACCAATATCCTTCTTTGGGTCCAGGAAGCCAATAGACGACTTCTGCCCCGATAATTAGATTATCAGCAGCATCTGTGTCGGGTTCTCCGTCATCCTCTGCACCTTTCTTGATCTCATCGAGGATGCGTACCCGACGAAAAAGCCTCATCTCCTCGTTGGCATCGTGTTCGCGCTTGCGTTTGGAAGGTCTTGATCCTCGTTGTGGTGTGCGAAGCCCAGGTCCTTGAAATTTAGGGTCGCGCGCATTTACATATACTATAGAAGGCCTGGATGTGACTGGGGTAATTTGGGTACATTGTACAGCCTGGTGAGAGTAAGTCATCCCACATTTCAAGCACTCCACAGCTTCATTTTCTTCTAGCCTGTTGACTGTTCTTCTGCCAGCACAACCGGGACAGATGCTATGATCAAGGATAGTCCGACGGAAAATCATACTCATATCCACCCTCTGCCCTGGTAGGAAGCATGTCTCCCAGTCACTGTGCAAGTCAATTTGCCGTTTAGTACTAGATTCCTGTATCGCGAATTCGCCTCGATCGATCTTTTCGGCTCCAGATCCTACCTTACTGAAATTGATCTTCAGGACGGATATGAAAGCCTGCATACATCGATCTTAGCCCTAGGACGGAAATCACGTCGAGCTTTAGGTGTTCTACCTCGGTAGATCTCACAAATTCAAGATGGAAAGGTGCTATCTTTCCAAGAGCGTCCATAAGGTAAACAGGCTGCTGCCGCTCAACCTGGCCTGGAATCCTGGTAATAACATTCTGAATATTACACAACATCTGGAAAACTTCAAAGTTGATGCGCCTTTATTCTGTTAAGATTGCTTCGAAAGTGCGAGTCAATGAGCACATACATGATCTTCGCGGTCATGTCTAGGAGCTGCCTTCCCTGTTGAATACCACTGACGGCTCAGTCAGTGTATCATGTCTATCTGAACCGAAACTGGCAGACTATACCTTGTCACGGCATCTGAAATGTTTGCCAGCCGACTCATGCATTGAAAGGATGCATCCTGGATCCTGCCAGATAACGTCCTCTGAGCTTGATCATTTTTACGACTTTGGAAAGTGGCAGCATTCCTATTGTAGGAACGTATAAGTAGTGTATCACACCTTCGGGTTAGAAGCATACATCTGGACCGTTAAGAGCAACACTTCAATTGAACTTGTATGCCCTTGAAGATCGGCCTTGAATCTAGCCAAGTCATCCTTCTTACATAGTGCCCATTTGATTCTCATCCATCCGCTTTTTATGCGCGGACTAGACATTTCCTGCCCAAGATGAGGCTGATACTTCCTTACCTTCCTCCAAAATTCGTCGATCGTCCGGTGGCATTGTGAAGCCGCCTGCTGTAAAGCGATCTGTTCCACAATCTGTGACTCTTCAAGTTCAATGCGTTTTACTCGAAAAAGGGCCTGCTCGAGAGTATACAATTCGCGAACGAGCTCGCGATACTCAAGGCTAGCACTCCCAGAATCACGCAAGGCATCGATTACGGTACTAACTAGGTTAAGAGCGGCAATGAAGTCGCCAGCGGAGAAACCGAAGCCGACTGACATGACTTTTTTGAGCTTGTGAACTCATACTCTTCGGAGAATGGCCAGAATGATGTTGGGAGATCTCGTCACGTGACCTTTCGTCTAATCAGGCCAGTACCCCTACAGCCAACTGAAATTCTCCGATCTTTCGCTCATGACATATCAAATTCTGGCAATATGAGACTACCAATGATGGAACAACCTTGCAAATCCACTATCTCTTTGCGCGGGAAGCTTGAAAGAAGCAGCTCAGCTCCAAGAATTAACGAGATATTCATATTCGTATCACAGTGGTATGATACAACTCACCAACTATACAACATCGGTACTAGTAGACACACTTAGCAATCTCATGAAAGAATCGTGGCCGTAGATGTACAGTACACACACTTGCCAGTCCAGTCAAAACGCCCGCGTTGAGGGAAAAGGAAGGCAACAACGCCTGACGTCATAAAATATGGCAACGCCGTTTCCTTTTATGCTCCTGATAACCTCCAATAGTTTTCACACGAAACGAAGATCAACAATACAGGGGATTTCAAGCAGCTGAAACAGCTCTCCCACCCCCAACCCTCGGCCAATCCCTCCCCCTAAACTTCAAGTCACCTTTGGGCTCTTTCCAATCGTTCCACAGCCGCTGGGTGTGATACTCTTGTGGAACATCCATCAAGCGTGGAGACTGCGGTTGCGCATAATTTGGAATCTGCTCTTTACCTCTTGACCGGGTCTTCGTGGCTGTAGTAGCCTTGCCGCTCGTTCCACCTACTTTCTTTGTGACATCTTTGACGATATCGCCTAGTTCCTTGTCGGTTGTGGCGATTTGTGCTTTCAGGAAATCGAGGTCAGTACGTTCGCGCAGCTCGGTCAAGACGGAAGTGCGTGGGCTGTAGCGATACTTATCCACGTTTATGGAATTTGCTGGGACGGTTTCTGGGTCCAGATAGGCTAGAGAGCCTTTGTCTAGGAGTTGATTGATGCTCAGGCTCTCCCCATGCGGGATCTTATTCGGATGGCTAGGCGTAACGCAATCCATATCCACCTCCTTTCTCAGTACATGATCGATATCGACAGCGCTGAAATAGGCACAGCTCTGCGGGAGATCGTTGATACCCATTTGCTGGGAGAACATGGCTCTAGTCCAGATATTCGCGACCTGCAAGGCCATTGCGCCGCGGTATTTATCTTCTTCCTTCACTAAGTAGCGAATTTCATCATGGACGGTAATGGCAAGACGGGCATTAAGATTGTACCGCCGGATTAGATAATCCATGGAGATGATGAGGAGATGCAGGTAGTCGACACCGGAAGACTGGATAGCCCAGTTGATGCGGGAAGTCATGAAGCCGCCTTTGTTGATGAAGCGGCGCATTAGGGCTTCGGTGATGCCAGCGCCTAGAACGGGCGTTCGAGGCCGTTCTTGCTCCGCGAATTCTTCCAAGCGGTTGAAGACGAAGGATTCGGTTCCACCACGCCAGAAGGAGCGATCACTGAGGGCTTTCCTGGTGGTTTTGGTTCCTTTGGTTTCTTTGTAAAGGCGGGTGGCGATTTCTTGGGTCTCTTTCTCAGATAGGTTTGAGTTGAATTGCCGGAGAAGAGTGGAAGCGAATTTCAGGCCTGCGCCGTAAATGCGCCCGTAGTTGAAGACTTTGGCATCGTTACGAGATATACCTAAGATTTTGGCTGTTTTTGAATGCAGGTCGGTTCCAGCGGCTTTTGTTCCTTCAAGGGTCATGAACCCGATGGCATTGCCGCCATGAAGACGGAATTGAGCGTCCCCTACTAAGCTTGCAATCCAGAGCTCCTGAGAATCAACATCGGCACCAACGAAGCAGTATCCAGGGGGTGCCTTGACCATCGACTTCAGTTCTGAACCAACCCTATTTGCTTTGGCGTTACTCGCTGTTAGCCAAGTGTTTTCGACTGCCCGACGTGTGATGGTTCCCATTGGAATAACTTGCGGTAGGATGTAGCCCAGATCCTTGGAGGATTCAGGCGTCTTAGTACCTACAGCATCGCCTTCAAAGACTACCATCTGTGATCTGATCCGATCTCGTGCGCTGATCCAGTACGAACAAGAGGCATTCATTTCCAGAGCCTCCTTAGCATAAGAATATTCAGAAGACAAAGTTCCTTTCTCGAAATACTGTAAATATCCTTTAGCTAAAGGACTGGCACATCTTGCTTGCGGCCCGTCTTTGTGGGGCAGCTTGAAATAGCGATGCTTGCTGTCGTCCCGAATGCTCAGATTGTTCTCATCAGTCATGTCGCAGTTCACAACCGGTTTCTCATTGTACATCCATGCTATGGCAAGCGGCACTTTGAATGTCCAGCCGTACTTGTCGGACCATACCAGAGGATAACCATCCCAAGAAAGTCGGAGTAGCAAAGGTGCAATACGTGTTCTTACAGTTAAAGCTAGGTCCTCAGATTTGCTCGTAGGAAACAGGTCTTTATACCAATGAGGCATTCCTGGCTTTTTCTGTCGTGCTGCTGGTCTAGGGGGGTCGCCCTTTCTCTTTCCCTTCACCATCTTTATTTCTTGGCCTGACCAATCCAATTGTCCTAGCCAATCATCCTTGCTGTATTCGCTTGGATTATCCTTCGCTTCTAGCGCTCTATTTGCCAGGTCTCGCAGTCTTTGTTCCACAGTGTTGGACAGCCGAACGTACGTCGCTTCAGCATTTTCGATGTATGACTCCCAAGACTTATCAACGGGAAGAATGACAGATGATAGGTGGCGCAGGGCACCAAAACTGACAGAGTGAGGGCAGACTTCTAGAAAGCCAGGGAAAACCTTCTTGTATACTCGATGAGTGATTGACACATCAGCCGCACAATAGTCAAGTAGTTCGTCAAGCTTTCCCCGTATACCTTCTCGGTCAAGCTCGCCGAACTGATCGCGTTGCTCTTTGTTGATGGTGACATTGCAATGGAACTTTGCGACATCGCGCAATGAATTAATGGAGCTTCTGCCAACCCATAGTTCCTCCTCTTCTTCGCTAAGCATCCTGTTTTCGAGTAGAGCCGATAGTTCCACGGAATTAGTTTCACTAGCAATCTTCTCCCTTATATCCCGGTTCTTCTTATGCTTCATCCAAGTTGGTCTCTGTCTAGAGCACATCCCGTTGACCGCTACATGCAATGACATGGTATCCATGAAAAAATTCTTAGATTGTCTCACATCGTATTCTTCTGATATCCGCGCTCGGTCATAGCCAATGTTATGCCCGACTACCACGCGTGGTTGATTCGGGTCACCCAGGGGTATGAGATGCCTATCACACTCCGATTCCCCCATTAGCCAAGGCGAAAGCCATGCATACCACGCCTTATTACTTGCGCCACACGCCATGACAGCAAAGGAGCTTTCCTTCCACATCACTTCAGTGTCAAAGGTCAGCATCTCCTCCTGCGGTGCTTCCACCGCCTCACTTGTGCCATCTGCATTGTATTTTGTCCATCCACTCTGCTTCTCCCATTTCCTGGGTGGTCGTGGAAGATCAATCTTAGCATACTCTTGCGCGAGGCTGAGATAAGGCTCTGATGCATCTCGACCTAGTTTGTGAAAATGTTCGTCAAGTGTCGAGCCATGGAGAGCCGGTAGGCTAAACGCAATCGGTGGGGAATTTTCCTGGTTCTTACCCCACAGCTGGTGCTTACTGAGGTGCTCCTTACTCAATTCAACCAGATGCTGGGGCGGAATGGTAGTTGGCCCAGAGAAGATTTGAGAGTGAATCTGGCTGCTTAGTTGCTGAACCCCTATCTGATTGTACCTTGGGGTTGCTTGCACTATAAGATTGTATAGTCAGCTTCTTCCAGATGGAGGAGCAATCAAGTCAACCTACAGGATAGAGTGTCAGCCGGCGTTCCTCCTGCCGACTTCTTGATGTCTGCTTCCACCGCATAGTGTCGCCTCCCAAAGCTATTCACGCAATGGGCATCTAAAGCAGTGCGATGCCGGTAAAGAATCCTGGGAAGCCGGACGCTAACAGACCCTCTCCTGATGCTCTTGAGAGAGCAGAGCATGCTCGAACATATGGTATAGGGTTAAATCATATCATTTTTGTACGTTCTCCAAAATAAAATGATGAGATATCCCTCCCCCTGTTATCGCCGAAGCCCCGACCTCAATCTACTGTGGAGGCTACCGTAGAACTCTCGGCTGCCGTAAACTCCGGGTTCTAGCCGAGGGGCAAGGCTCAGAAGGAGTGGGAGGATCCCCAAACATCTTGATCTTGAACACCAAGGACAAAGACCACATTCCACCATCATTTGCCCATGAAGCTCTCCCGTCTCGACGAGAGGATAAGGGAAGGACTGTCACCTTTCCCCAGAATTGAATTGCCGTGCCTACTCGCTAGCTCAACACCAAAATCACGGCGGATGGAAGAATCCGACCCGTCCCACATTTCGAATTTCTGGAACCCTTCATCATTGCCACACCAAGATGTCGACGTTGTCTCCGGAATGGATATGGGACAATCTTGGGGCACGCCTTTCACATCAAGTGATTATCTAGCACCACCAAGGCAAAATTTGTTTCCACCAGCGGCATTCCACCCTCGTAATGAATCCGGACCACAACGACCTCAGTACACAAATTCACCGTTAAACCCTTCATCATCACGATCGCCAAATCGGAACTCTTCACAATTTGATCTGCCTAATTTCCCCCTTCCAAGGTCACCAAACACCGAACCTAGCTTTCCTCTTTCAAGGTCGCCTAATGATTTGAATCGTACGGACGAGGATTTCTATTCATCTTATCGAGACCTAGCGGGCTCACCACTTCAATTACCAAGCATAAACGCTTTCTCCTCAGTTCATTTCACTCCAACTTCACGGCCCCCTTCTAGGTTCTCTTGGGACTCAGAAGGGAGCTCTCTCTTCGGATCCTCTACTTGGGCTACCACCCAAGACCTTATCACACAAGAGCTCAATACTCAGGAACCCATGACTCAGGGCTCCGCTACTCTAGAGCCTAGTTTCCAGGACCAAACCGGCTTTGTCGATCTCACTGCTGAATCACCCGTAATGTCACATCCGAACCGAAAGCGAAAAGCTTCAGCAACGGCACCCAACCCGACCAAGCGTGGGAAACCATCAGTCCATAAATCGCGGGATTCTCATGTCAAGGACGAGAATACCAAAGTCGACGAGGTGGACCTGAGAGATGTGGATGATGATAACGATCTTACTAAGCTTCTGGAGCAACAACGTGTGGCGGCTGTGAAAGCGCAGCAGGAGCAGGCCAACAAGCCACTGAAGCTGTCCAACTTGCAATGTATAATCTGCATGGAGCCTATGACCAATATCACCGTCACGCATTGTGGTGAGTTTCTAGCTCTACTCGCAGTAGGCCACTGTTTGATGATCTGCTGACACTCCTCTCTATGTAGGCCACCTCTTCTGTCACACGTGTATAATGGAAGCCCTCATAGCAGGGGAGCAACAAGGTCCGGACCCTGGAAAGGGAACTCCAAAATGTCCTGTATGCCGCAAGAAAGTTGTAAGGCCAAAGGACAGCAAGAATATAAGCCAGGTCTTACCGCTCGAGATCAAATTAATGACGAAGGGCAATGTGGCTAAAGGAAAAGGAAAGGGAAAGGCTACTGTGGAGGGTTAGGCTCAATATTACGGAGTTAAGTGACGATTTTCTGCATACAACTGGCGCTCGAGAGGAAGCTCTTTTTTTCAGCATAGCGAGTTTGAGAGATACCCCGGCGAACATCATATTTGCATGGAATGGATTAAAGGGGATAGCTATGATTTGGTAACCGCTGTATATTACACCACAAGCTGGCTATGGCGTTCCGCTTTTAATGGGCCAACAAGCAGGACTCTAGCTAATGGAGGAGATACTCAAACTTATCAGATATGGCATGCCTGTCCTGTTTATGTGCCTGGAAGCTTGTGGACAGCCGTGAGATAGCTTGACATTGACCAAACATTGATTAGTCACGTGCGCTGGCGCTGGTTCTGGAGAAGCGACCTGTCATGATCATCAATTGACTCACAACATTTCAGATATTCTCCGAATCTTGACCTTCTAATTCGACGCTATTCGGTGATCTCCTCGAACTTGGGAATATTCAATTCTTCCCTTCTCCAAAGTCCGAATTGTGGCATCATTCGTTAACCCACGAAGAAGAACTGCATGGAATATCGTGTCTTCTGCCACGTCAAATTCAGTCTCCTTCCTTTTCATCAACCTAACCCTCATTGTGTTCTTCTCTGCACAGGTTTCTCACTCTCTCGATGGCAATTCAAATTACAGAGACAACCTCAATGCTCTCTCGCAAGCTCGTAGTCTTTTCTGGTGGGAGTGCTGCAAATAGCCTCGTCGATGTCTTCGACGAGGTCATTAACAAGAACAACTGCTCTTTGAGCTATGTCATTCCCATTAGCGACAATGGCGGTTCGTCCAGCGAGCTCATTCGCGTGTTTGGTGGACCAGGGATTGGGGATGTTCGAAGTAAGTAGCCCAGTGCTCTATGCTTCTTTGGCTTGTGGGATGCCTTTGCATGTTAGAAAATCATAGGTTATTCCAGCTTCTTTGTTAATCTAGAAATCTGGAATTTAAATGCTGAGCATTCCAAAATATATTGTTCCTGCGAGCAGACTCACCAATCGTCCGGTCTATATGGGTTAACCGTTTCTTCTCCAGGCCGTCTCGTTCGCCTAATCCCTCCCACCCACGCCCCTATCCGTGCTCTGTTCAACCACCGTCTTCCACCGTCTCGAATTCTAGCTTCAGAGGAGTTCCTCACCCTCCTAACCGGCATCTCCCCTTTGTACACCCCCGTCCCAACCCCCCAAGCCTTGCTCATCCGATCCATCCTTTCCCACCTTCACCTCGAAATCCTGAAGCGCGCACGCCCCCCTCACTCAACCTTCAACTTCCAATCCGCCTCCATCGGCAACCTCTTCCTAACTGGTGCCCGCCTATTCTCGGGATCTTTCGAGTCGGCGATTTACCTACTTGCGATTATGGGCGGCGTCGACGAATCCAGAACCGCCGTACTGCCAGCTCTAGTCAGTAACTTCAGCCATCACATCTCCGCCGGTCTCGCCGACGGCACCACCATCACCGGCCAGAACGCCATCAGCCACCCCAGTGCACCCACCGCGCTGCAGCCTCCCAACGGCGATGAACCACCCTTCACCACCGACGCTTCAGGCATCGAGGACGCCAACCCGCCTGACTCCCTCCCCGTCCTCCGCGAGCCCCAAATCGCCTTCTCCAAAACCACCGAAGAACCCCTTCCCTCCCGCATCTCCAGGATCTGGTACATCAACCCCTACGGCCAGGAAATGCGGCCGGCCGCGAACCCTAAGGTCCTGGAAGCGCTGCGTGCCGCTGATGCAGTCATCTACAGTATCGGTTCTCTGTATACGTCCCTTTTACCATCTTTAATCCTCCGCGGCGTCGGCGAAGCCCTAACCCGCACCCCAACCCTCCGCTTCAAAATCCTCATCCTCAACGGCAGTCTCGACCGCGAAACCGGGCACTTTACGGCGCAGGATTTCATCGCCGCCATTGCCCGCGGGGGCGAGGAGAGCCAGGGCCGATTCGGCGAAGCGAGTCCGCATGTCTGGGGCAGTTATGTAAGCCATTTGATCTACGTGGAGGGCGACGATACGCCGAGTGTGGAGAAAGAGGAGCTGGGAAGGTGGGGAGTGGAGTGCGTGAGGGTGTATGGGAGTAAGAGTGGCGAAGATGGGGTGACGAGGTATGATGGGAAGGGGTTGGCGGCGGCGTTGGGGGCGATTTTGGGGAGGAGGGATGGGAGGAGTAGGAGTAGGAGGAATACGCTTGAGATGTAGGGGGGTGGTGAGGGGGAAATGGAGGAAGGGGTGGGAAGGGCAGAGTGGGGACCGAGGGGGTGGCGGATTGCATTTGGTCTGATACCAAAACCCAACATCCGCTCTCCACCCTCTCCTCAACCTCTCAACACAGCGCAGAATTTCCATATCGACCTTTTCGAGCAGCAGACAAAATAGAAGATACTATATGGTCCTAGCCGGTAACTTTCTCTGTAATAAGAGTTATATCTAGATTTTCTTCATTCTTCAAGTTGACTATGGCTATAGAGGATTAAGTCGTGTGTGCGCGCAAGGAATATTCATGTTTTTGCTCTTTTTTCTATGTTTAATGTAGCAAATGCTCATCGTGTCGAGCCGCTGCTGTTAGTATGCTGTTGTGATGGAGCTCTGGATCAAAATCTCATGCAGATGCTGTAGAGAGTACGAGACAGCTATGACTTCTTTCCTTTTTCTAAGACTCGTAGTTTTCATAAACGATGGTTACATGCGATTCTCATCCAAAGCAAAGTACGATGGCAAAGTGCGATGGAAGAAGTGCAGAGAGTGTTATCAACGCCTTGTTAAAACCCAAACGTAATCTCTATCCTCCCCTTTCTTGGATAGGGTTGTATGTGTTGGCGATGCATTTTCCCGGAAGTCGTCACGAACAGCACACGCCCACCTTTTTCACCGCCTTCTTTATACCTTTACGTCCAGCACATATCCACCATAATCTACCGCTGCGCCCTTTCAAGCATAAGCCGCCCACCCACAGAACAAAACCGCCAAATTCCTCTCATCCGTCGCCTGCTGAATCAGCTCATTAACCGTCGCCTGCACGCTCAAGCTTTTACTCAGCTTCTTCTTCACAACCGTCAACGCCCGATCCGCCTCCCCAGGCTCATTATCCCCCTTCTTCTTTTCCCCCTCGCCGTCAACCGCCCCAGCATCCCCAGGCGCCTCCGTCTGCGCATCTTGCATTTTCTTCAGGCGTAGAGGGGACAGGGACCAGCTGTACAGAGGGTCATAGCGTAAGACGTCGAGGATGGTCATGATGCTGTAGGATTCGTTTCGTAGGGCTTCAAGCGTAAATTCGCAGCAGCGGCGGAATACGCCTTCGGTGCGGGTGACGCCCATGCCGTCGACGAGGTCGCGAGTTAAACGGAAGGGAACGACTTCGGGGACGGGCAGCACGCGGCCTTGTTCGAATGCGATTCCTAGATCTATGTGTACGACTTCTCCGGTTTTCTCATCGAGGAGGATGTTGTGGCCGTGACGGTCTCCCAAACCTAGGACGTACCCTAGTATGGAGATAGCGGCTGTGGATCGCGTGTATGCCAGACGTTTGTCGAACCAATCGTCTGGACTTTCGAAACGTTCCATAAAGAAGTATCTGAGCACCGGACGAAAGTGGTCACAAACCTGGCGGAAGGTTTTGATGCGGTGATCTACTGATTTAGGTTGGGCTTCTGCAATGTGTTTGCGGCAGATATTTGGCTTGAGGTCTTTAGGGAAGTGGCGCTGGTGGGCGGGCATGAGGTAGTCGTGCAGTGGGATGGTGTTGGAGACGAATTCGATAATGCCGGAGGTAGCAGTCAAAGGTAGGACTTTGTAGGTGCGGATACGGAGATTCCTTTGGCGGGTGGACCGTTGTGAGTGGAGGAGGGAGGAGACTTGGTCGAAAACCTGTTCCATTATGGAGTCTTGACGGAGATCGTCATTGCCACTTTTAAACAACTGCTTATATTTCAGACCGTCTGTCCCGATCGCTGTAACAATCTTTGGCATGCTGATGCCGGAGGCTAAGGTGAACTCAGGCTGGAACTTTGCAATGTGTGGGACTCTACTGTAATCACAATCTGCTCGCAGATCGATCCTCATCGTAGGTGGCGGGATTTTTTGATTCTGTATATCTTGCTCGAGCCTCTGCCCCGTTTTTGTCTTACGTAGAGGTACTTTGGCTCCTTGTTTGATCTTTGAATCATCGATCTTCTCTGCAGCGAACCTGACAAAGCTGATATTCGTATTATGGACAGTTAGCCATATTGAAGTAGAACGCTTGTCCTGCTTGAGTTGGATCACGATATTATTGGCAGCTTTATGCCGCGCAAGAGCTGTCTCATCCTTGCCGCCTTTGGTCTTGCTTCCAGTGAAGATCTGATACATGCCATGGTAAGGATGGTCAATACATATCCTCAGAACCAACGAAGAAAGCAAGGTTTGGAACGCGTCTGGGTCATCTAGTAGACGAGAAGACCACTGGTTCATAAGAGGAGCAAACTTACGGCTTCCAACTTTAGCAACGTGCTTCGAAACAGCTTGGTTGGCAATCCCACTATCCCAGTGCTCGAGCCACAAGGCCGAGAATCGTAAAGCGTCATTGTCATACTTATCGCAAGCTTTCAGACATAGAAGGTAGTTCTCTAAGCTCTGGCGGAGGAAAGCCTCTCGGCTATCGCGTAATCGCTGATACTCGCGATCGTCCAAGTCGAACCATTGCTTTGCTTTCGCCCGATGGCTTTTCAGATTTTCTCTCTCCTTTGCTTGAGAGCTTGATGACTTGATCATCTTCTCAAGATCCCGAACCTCGGCGTTTTTGCGCTCGCGGAGCTTCTCAATGCGATGGAAGTCTTCTAGACTATCTGGGTTCTGCAGCTGCTGGTCACAAAACGATGCAAATTCATGATATACTTGGCCTGCCTCGTCACCTTGTGATATGTCATGCAGTTCCTTTATTGCCGGGATTAGATACTGTTTCAGAATCTCGTCTGGCTTCTCCAGCCTAGCCTCGGATATTTGGTGTCCCTGTTTTACTTTTAGCAGACTCGTAGAGAATACTGTTCGGTATACGTACCAGTTTGGCGAGTAGCTCAGACTTGCCAATGTGAATGAAATTAGTATTCCTGTCAATACTTGTTTGAAGATCCTGCAATATCCTGATTGAGGCGGTCATTTCTCCTTGATCCCACAGCACGTTCGCACTCTCCAATTGCACGGCTGCCTTTATATTGACGCCAGCCTTTTCGCAAGGCCCAACCAACTGGTTCAAGTATGTTGCAATGGTTAGCGTGTTTTGGAGGGCTTCATGGCGTCTACTCATGTTTGATGAAGCCAATAAAACACGGCTTTCGATGGAACGAGCGTCGCGGTGTGATATCTTCAAAATGTCCTGAAGGCGAGAATTCTTGCTCAAAGAGCTGAATAAGGTTTCACGACAAGATATGATTCCTTTGATATGTTCAAAACTTCCATTTGTTAGCTCTCTCTTCACAATGGGTAGCCATCTCAATTACCTTCCAGAGCGCATCCATCCGCTACGCAAATCAAATCTGGACCAAACTTCTTGCAACTGCTCTTTTCCACTCGAGGAGACAGAGTCATCCACCTCCGCCAGTATCGCTAGATTATTCAATGTTGTGTAGACGGATGCATCAGCGTTACCACCAGATAACAGTTGTCTCATTGACTCTGAGAATCCAAGATTGAGCGCGGACTTAATCATCACGCAATCTGTTGACTTGTTAATGCCTTGAAAAGCTCTGAATATGGTACTGGCACCACTCGTATGCGAAGTTGGAACAGAGATATCCCACTGCTCGAGCTTTCGTGCTGTTCGTAGCATAGAGTCGACTGTGGTCGGTCCAGTGTGTGACAACTTACCTAGCATTGACTGCGATAATCCGTTGAGGTCGAGAGAATCCAGCACTCTGACCATACTTTCGTTATCTGGTTGGTACGACCCTTTCGACTGCCGGATCTGACTGTCGTAATGTGCTCCACGAAATGATAAAGTTTTAAAACTTGCATGCTCATATTCTAAGCGAGCCATCATGGAAGAAAGAGTTGATGGTTGCTGTACGCCGTAGAAAGCATCCTGCTCATCAATGTTCTCGAATATATGAAGCAGAAGGTCGCTTGGCTCATCTGTCTTGGCTACCGACGATCTCCTTGATGCCTTGGCTACTTCTGAATAACTCATTTCTAAAAACAGCAGGGAGGTTCTGAACATAGAACATTTTGCCGCAGCTTCAGCTGCCTGCCTGTAGTCGAGCTCAAGCCATTTCGATCGATCAGCCTTTGCAGCCTCATGTGGCAAAGGCTGCTTTCTCAGATAGAGTATTGCCTTTAAAAGGATCTTTACATATGATATTGTAGTCTTATCACATTTCTTGAACCACTGTTGGCAAGCATCTGACATGGCTCGTTTAGTAGCTTGATGTGCATCGGCCTCCTTCAACAACACAAGGTGAAGTATGTAAGGAAAAGCTTTCTCGGCGAGATTTTCTATCGTGCCCAAAATAGAAGGAAGTTGGGATACAATAGGATCATCACTGGCTGTGTATGCGAGGGAAATACACAATCTTTGGATCCATTGAGCGACTGGTCTACCAGAATCGAATGCTGCACTCTGTTGTACGGTTTCTTCATCCAGACCAATAGAACGAAGCGGCGGGCAACTGTACTGTCTCCAAAGCATGCCTTGCATCAAAGACGCCGGAAGAACCTGCTCGCACTTCATAAAGTGTTCGGTTTCTTCAGCACCCGTGACAATCGATCGTAAAGTTTCTTCAGCCAAGACTATCTCTCTCCTATCGTCAACAAGCAGAATATCGCAAAGTAAGCTCAAGATATTTGACCTCGAGCCTGCAGAAGACGTTGCTGATACTCTCTCAGCAGCATCTAGGTCAGTTTCAAGCGTCATTTGACGATGAACCAATCCCGTGCCAGCATAAGCTCGTCCCAATACGCGACCAACCCAGAGCGAATAGTCTTTCCCATAATTTCCACGCTGGTATATCATCCAGATTGTTGGAGCATACCGTGCCGCTTGCTCGTCCGACCCGAGGATATCGTCACGGAAACTTGATGCTAATTCAAAGTTTTCACAAATTAGAGCCAGGATTAGGTCTTGGGATGGCTGGTTCAGAAGATTTCGTCCTGAACGCTGATCTTCAAATATTTCCAGAAGCAGATCGCTCTCATACGTCCCTCTCTTCGGATTACCCCTAGTTTGTGTATTCCGTGCTGCCCTTACGAGAGCCTTGAAAGAGGCCGCTGATTCACCTGACAAATGTGAGGATGTGTATTGGTCTAAGGATTTTCCAAACCATGCGTGAAAAGCATGTGCTTTAGACATTGTAGCTTTGAACTGAGTTACCTGGGTGGTGCTCTCCTGGGTCGAGCCTAGAAACACTTTCATGGACGTTAAAGTAGATACTGCCAGTCCAGCTAGAAAAGATGGAACCTCGTTTAGGTATGAAGCCCCGTTAGTCAATAGATACTGTACAATACCTATAACATCATCGGCGCAGTGGGTATCAGTAAGAAATGGTCTTAGGGAGTGAAGAGCCATTTCAATTGGATAGTATTCTAAGGCAGTGACACCTGCCATGCATACCAAGACCCTAATTCTTCGAAGAACAGAGCATGCATGGAGGGAGCCCAAAGCTGGGTGAACAGTGTTGAGTAGTTCTCGGAAGACGTAGACATATAGCGAATGTGACCACATCGATTCCATATCATAGCTAGTGCGATGGCATAGATACTCAATCTCATCAATCAAGTATGCAGCTCTGAATGATGGCTGCTGATTCGCTGGCAGAGCCTTATCTAGAGCACTAGTAGATAAGATGGTTCGATAGGTGCCATAAGTTTTTGCGTACATAGGACGCTTCTGAAAAGCTCTTTCAATGGACTCCTCCTGCTCCATCGTCTTGTAGAAAATGGCGAGAATTTCGGGGAAATGTCTGCTGAGAAGTGAAGAATACTGTTCTTTACTGAAATGTTTTCGAAGACCTTTCTCGGCTCCTGCCGCTTGGGTATCTTGTGAGGGAGGGATGGTGATATCTCGAGCAATGCTATATGCCGAAGCCTTGCTAAAGGATCTTTCGAGCAACTGGTCATAGGGCCTGTCGAAGTCACGCGCTAGTTGTGTTGCTTCGTTGGTTTTACCGCGCATGACAATTTGAGCTACTACATCGCTTTGTACATCTGTTAGAAAGTCCTGGAGACTCCCATAACCGAAGATTGTATATGGTATAGAATTCATACTCTGAGTCTCTAGCCATGTATAGATTATCTGAGACGCGAAGAGACGTAAAATTTCTTTTGGATTTGGTAGCTTGAGCGATTTTGAAACAAGGCCTAAGCAACGTTCCGCATGGGCAGCGGACTCAGGAATATTTCCGGGAGTCTCAAAGATTGCATACACGCATCGCCTGAGCAAAGTTGACCATGAGGCTGCTAAATGGGCAAGTACGTATAGTCGCAAGGCTATGCCCTCCGGCCAGTCAATGTCACTCGGAAGGCTCTCAATCACGTCCTCTAATATGTGATTATGCTCTTTCAAAACAAAGAGACCGAATATTTCCGATATGTGATTGCCAACGTGGAATTTGACGCTGATGTTTCCTTCTTGTAATACACGAAAGAGGCTGGTCCTTGCCGATGGGAGAGCGAGACTCCTTGCATAATCAGGACGGACTTTGATGACGCGTTGGAGCATAGAAGATATGCAGGTAAGAACATGAGGAGATGATATACCGCGATTTAAGGCAACTTTGATGAACCATTCATACAGATTCGACCCATACTCCGATGATTCTGTGTCGTCGGCATTGGTCCACATACCTGCGAGACCAGTCATGATATCCAAGCAAGCGCCCATAGAGACCTCGCATCTTTCAAGCTCATATAGCTCTAATACCTTCTGTCCTAGATAGTCGAGCAATCTACTTGTATCTTTTTCTTCGATTGAGATCTCTGAACCAAATAATTCACGTAGGAATGGCCTGCAGGAGAGAAACTCGGGTGGTCTTAGAGAAGTGAGGTAGTCCACAAAAGATGATGCAACGCCAGAACCATCGAAGCGGCCGTTTTCTGGATCTCTACCATAACTAGACAGGAAACAGATTTTAGCAGTGACTGAGTTGTCGAAAGCCAGGAGGTTCGTTGCTGCGACGATTTCATTATGAGAAATATCGCCAGTATTAGTTTCGACTCTACCATAGCTTCCTTGAGGAACAATGTCATCATCCAGCTCCATTCCGTCTTCTGAGTAAGCGCGCTCTCGAGACTCCGCAGAGCGAAGCTTTCTCCATAACTTCGCATCGAAACCCCGTGCCATGTCGATCGCCCCATCGGTAAGTATATTCTGACCGCGAGACAAATTTGCAACTGAACCAAGGAAAGCCCCGAAAGAGTCGAGAATACCACGTGCAAGACGTAGCGATTGATCCTTATTCAAGACACATTGGCGGAGCCCTTTGCTCAACTGAGCTACTCCGTCATGAAGATCTTCTCGTCTACGAAGGTCCGGAAATTGTGAATCAGATAGCAGTGCGTACGCTGTGATGCATAGAGAAGTGACAACGCCCGCCATCTCCGCGCTCGGATTAGAATCACCGCTCGGAGCAGCAAGAAAATCTTGACGTAAGAGCGCAGTAATCTCCGCAACTAAAAAATCCAGCACCATCTTATAAAGCGCCTGGAAACGTGGACCAGATAGAGGGATCTGTGAGTTGTGCGATAATACTGTAGGCTTTTCTTGAGCTGTTGAGGGGGGTCTGTCTTTCTCTAGTAGAAGGAATCTAATGGGTAGTTCGTCCCTGCGGCAATTCAGTCGGGCTTGCGCGAGCGGCCCCAGATTAAGAGCGGATCGGATGCCAGCAGAAGGAGCTGGAATGCCTAAACACACGGCAATCAGTCGGACGATACTATGAGTTGGACACATCCGGGCAAGCCTCAGTGCGTAATGACGGTCCTCAATCTTTGCTAGCAACGCTGTTAGCTTTCTGATTGTATCGTAATTGCTACTAGGCCTTACATGGGCCCCAGCGATTGAACAACCACCGGAGAATTTGTTCCGATGTTTCATACACGAGGCCAAGATTATCCCTACATCTGAGAATTAGAAGGACTGACCACATTGTGGTTGCAGAATCTGTGCAGTCAGCTGGGCCGTTGAGACCGATCGAAGAAATCATTCTGTCAGCAATATCCGCAATTTCTATGTACTGCACGACTCCAACTTCTAGCGAGACTGCCATGAATTGACATGCAGCTCTACACGCGGTTGTGGAGGTAATCTGTCTCGCTGCAAGATGCCAGACCGAACGCCACACCTCTCGAAAGTTGGGTCCCTGCGCTGTGCACTGACCAGTGGCACTATCAATAACATCAATGTATATCGATTTAAACAGGTGAAAATCAGGGTACATACCAGGTCAAGGCCAAGATGGCCCAAGACGCAATTGGTCCATTGTCATCAGACGCACAAGGTATTAATAAATTTACGATCCCCTCCAGAGTGCCGATATCCACGGTGAGCTTATCAAGAACAAAAACAAGGACTTGCAGAGCGTATAGCTTTTCTGAGGTCGTTGGACCCTTCGTAAGGTCTAATATATCGTCCAGAGGTCCTGTCATTTTCTGGCGCTTCAGCGGAGGATCAAGTTCAGCATTTCCACTTTGCATTTCGTGGACAGCGGATTCACAGTGGATGGTTATAAGGAGGGAAGCGCTCATATGCAGAAGAGCCCATGGCTCTTCGGCTTTGTTTGCTCCTAAGCGGAGCTCACATGCTTCGGTACTTAAAGGCATATGTCTATCGGTACGGAAAGTGTGATCTGCGAGATCCACGTCATCCAGCTGTAATTGTTCCCGTTCTATTCTTTTGCAATACTCAGCTCGGAGCGTTTCAAGAAGACCCAGTAGATCTGCTTTGCAGTCCCCATTCTTGTCAGATTGGACAAGACGATTCAGATACATCTCTCCCAAAAACATTGACGTTAACATCTCTCTGTGGCCCGTAGATTTGGCTTGCCAAAACCGCCGGATGAGCGGAATAAGTCTTCTCAGTGTTTGAAGGACCAGGGAGATATCATCGGTTGTAATGCGCACCACAATTGAATTAATTGACTCAAACGCAGCTTGCTGGGTATCTCCTAGATTCGGGGACATTTGGAGCAGGGCGAGCAAGGCATCCAAAGTGACTGATGCCTTCTCAAGAACGGGCGCATTCGATGCTGAAGTCAAATACCGTACACAAAGTACTAAATTCGTCGCAGAGCCTCTCAATTGTGAGTTAGAGTTCTGTTGTGATTTGGTGCTACGAATATAATCGCTATGGATACTGGGAGTGGTGGATCGGCTGGGAAGATTCGTAAAAGAGTCGGGACCACGAACGCCATTGGAAAGGCTTGAACTGTCCTCGCTCGACGAAAGATTGAGGTCACGGATGGATGCGTTACAGAAATCAATTGCATCATGCCAATCTTCTTTCAAAAGATGCTCTGGATGAGGCGAATATTCGAGTACGGTCCGCAGGGCTTTGAGATAGCCAGCGACTAGTGGTTCACAGTAAAGCCCATCGGAAGTAGGCAAGGTCTGCGAAACATGCTCTATGAGAGCCTTCACTGTCTTGACTCGCAGCTTCCGGACGCCAATCTTGACAGCGAGGCCAAGCACACCTGCACATTCTGATAGTCGGGAAGCAATCTTAGCTTTCGAAGCAGGTTTTGATGCGTTGGCATACGCAGAACATTCGACTTTAGCCGCACAGAACAATGCTTCTAATATCCCATGGTAGGCTTTATCGTCTGGCACTCCACTAGGAGAGGATCGTGAGGAACAGCCCTTTGGAACTTGAAACGAGAAACATACATGCTAGAGCTGCGCCAATGTTTCTTGAATATATCCGTCAAGACTATGGTGATTTAGTTGTAAGTCGGCATATCAAATTTATCGATCTCACAAGCAAGACCCTCAGCCCGCTTTGTCACGGGTCCAGATCGGATGTTGACTGCAAAGATGAGCACTTGGAAAACTATCATAGCACCTCACTACTCACCCAGAGCTTGTGCGAAATCGCCATTGAACTTTTCCCTGTCCATATTTTACCCTCGGGCGAATTGTGGGTGGAGATCCGGCTACCCTGCCGCGCGCTGCCACCATGTTTTTTCACGCTCCAATTGGATAGAGAAAAAATGACACGAAAGCTTCGATGGGTTCACCATGTGAGACGTTGATTCTATGGTATCTACATAACCTCGTTAAACCGAGTATGAAAATTTGTCGAGGGTTTCGCGTTAACACACTTCTAGCACGCTAAGGTAGGTTTAGGGGAAATCGCGCATGACTAAGCGAGATAGGGAAATACTGGTGATAAGCAGGCGATTTGCAAGCCTAACAGAGGAATATGTGCATCTTTATCTTTTCAGTCTTGTACCGTAATGTATTTGCCCTTAGATTAGGTTTAGTGTCATCAAAAAGTATTCACTTGAAGATGAGTGCACCTTCACGTTGCCTGAAGAGAAAAGAATTCAATATTCCCATACCATAAGATGGCCGCTATTGCATCGGCTCAAACTGCTCAAGACTTAACAGATGCCAGAAGATCTTAGAGTCGATCTTCGATCAAACTCTCTGTTCCTTGTTCGTCAGCCCAGATCCTACTCATTCTTCGTCCAGCCGAACATAGTATATCGTGCCATTGCTTCCCGGTTCATTGACGCACCGCACATATTCTAAAGCCACCATGATCCGATCCGGTCCTCCGAAGTAATATTCCATCGCGCTTCCACGCCTGGAACTACGGTTTCGTGAACCGATTAGTTTGGAAAAGCTTTTGTGCATGGCCGATTCAAAGTGGTTCAGGATCTTGCAGGCCAGACTCACGGTCCCAATCATTTAGAACAGAGTGAAGGTAGTAAGCTTCTGCTGCTGTGCCTATGTAGTTTCTTCGTGGCTTTGATGTACAATCTTATCGCATTACCTCTGACTATTCAGAAGGCAAAAAATCATGTGCGTCGTCAGCTCTACCTTTGCGTGGATTCGAGTAACCTCTGGAATGACCTCTGGCCTGTCCTGCCTGATCAGACGTCTGGGCATATCGAGGTGCTTAGCCCCAAACTCTTCTAAATCCTGCTCTGAATCATCATCAATTCTGACGAGGATGACGTTCCTGATCTTCTCACGAATTGTGAGCCAGTCTATGAGTGACTATCACTGTACTTTGTATTATAGGCCCAGTCGAAGTATTCATTAGAAATATTGAAAGGCTTTCTGTACTGTTGTTAATGGTTGGTATTTCGATCCGTCAAGGCATTAAAAAGAGAAGACAACATACTAATTTCCTTCGCAAGGTTCATTGCTGACAGGTGCTTTGACGTCCAAGCTGGGATTCTGTTCTATTCACTACAGCACGCTTTCTCATCCTATTCTGTAATTGTACCCATCAACGAATGGGGCTGGCTCTGTCATGCTTGCCAAGTCAAACACGTTTATGACTCTACCGTTATGCCCGACAAGCTTCTCGAATAACTTTAAGTCAATCACAAGCAGGGCTGCCGCGAGCGTAGCTGGCTGTATTCTTCTAAACTGCTAGATATGCAAGTTTGATACTGTGGGAATTTTCCTACGTCTAAGCAATTCCCTGAATGGTCTCCCCTAGAACCTTCAGTGCAGCAAATAGCGAGTAAGCTTGAGTACCTTAGCCTCTCGCGCTCCGAATCATGCTAGGACAATCATTGCCCGTCGTAGTAATGTTTCGCAGCAGAAATGGAATCTTTGATCCTTGATTCGAAGGAGCATTCATGGTAGAATATTTACATGACGAGAATCTTGTGCTGCCGGTATATACATCAAGGGGGTTCTGCAGAGACAAAATGGAAGTGGAGCACCTAGTGAAGCACGAGCCAACTTCACTATTCTACTGACCCAACAATCGTCCTGGAAAGTTGCGAGGCCACTAACAAACTGAATCTTGAAGTGTTTTAGACCTTGTTGACGAGAAGTCGTTTAGACGTTGTCAGATTACAACATCGGTATTCCGTTATTGACGATTCACTTCGTAAGGTATCTACCTTGAAGAAAGGTGGTCAGCCGTTGCAGGTCAAGTGGGATAGCCTGATAAGGCTGTAGAATTTGTAGCGCGTTTACCGAACCAGAACTGTCGCGTCAATCTTTCTGCAAATTTAGCAACCTGACATACTAATTCATGACAGACCAAGGTAGCTTGGAGGGTCTCCAAGGCTTACACCAAGACTTGATCGCCTTGGATCAAACAAGATTACGAAATATTGATAAGCTATGGGCTGATCTACAGGCGCGCATGATCGAGTTCCGGAAGCTACTGGATAAAACGCCCAAGAATGAAGGAAGCCGGAAGAGACTGCTGACTGGTATGCATGTCTCTCTAGTTATGCTGACCCTGGGGAAGGCTTCCAACTGACACATTGTCTGGATAGGGCAAATTCAGATCGATGAAGAGGAATACTCTGTCAACGAGGAATTCAAAGAGAGCTCGGTACAGCTTGCCGATGCTCTCGACCTGGACGAAATTCACTCTGCCAAACTCTTGATCGACGCCCAGGAGCATACGGAAGTACTCGATAGATCCCTCCTTCCCTCGGCTATTATACATTTCCACGAACAACGTCATTTTCTTCTCGAATGCTTACGCCTCCTTTTAAAACTATCCAGCGATCCTGACCGTGAAGACGGTATACGGGAGAGTGCAACTCTTCTGATATCGTTGGTCCTCGAAATAAAGGATGGTCCTGCCCGGAATGGCTCTCTCTTTGCACAGAAATGCTTGCGCGAGATGGCCAACATTGAGAAATGGACACATGCGTTAGGAGAGCGATATCAAGGGACGTTGGCTCTCGGGCAGACGTTGACACCCGAGTATGATGAGATAATGGGGTTCCAGCAGCTCAGTCTCGGACAACAACACGAGTCGCTAGGCGCTATACTCACGTATCTCGTGAAACTGAATTATACTGCAGTCGAAGACTTCGTTAAGCTCTTGGAGCATTTGCAGAGAATCGATAGATGGAACAACTTGGCGGTTCACTTTGTTCCAGTGATTGCGGCTTCCACTTCCGTATTCGGGTCACAAGAAGGAGGTTGCAGTCTTCGCGATGCAAGAGCGATTCATAGCAGGATTGTGGATACTAAGGATTCCAGTCCTTGGACTTTGCGCAATTTGCAGGCAGCTACGGTCACTTGGTGGCTTGCCGAATATAGTGGATGGTATCTTGAACCACAACTTGGATCTCCTGTAGAAGGTGTCGATCTTGATGCAGAAGCGCTTGCTCGGTCAGACGCCTTTTTCAAAGCCCTTGCAGATGGTGCATTTCAATGTACGTTATCGATCTGCTCGCAAATTCGTCCGGATGATTGGTACGATCCAGCAAAGCATGGCTTGATACAATTTCTGCTACGAGACACCCTTGTACTACCGCCTTACGAAGCTGGACTCATTTCGGCCTATTTTCAAGACCTCATCATGGAACAATTCGAGGCCTTCACAATTGCCCTCATTTGCAACATGCCTGATACACTTCGAAGATTCAAGACTGAGGAGGATGATCAACGCAAGAAGATCCATTCCGGACTTCAATCGGGTGGGCAGAGCAGCATATCTGAGCAAGATCTACATCTGGAGAGATTCTTAGTTATAATGTCCTTCGCCTTTGACAATCGTGTAGATGCCGCTCAATCTTTTTGGAGCGAAACCGATAGCAATCTTTATGGTTTTCTGCGCTGGGCGTCAAAGCGGCAATCAACCCCTCGAGCAAGCGCTTTTTGCGAAATGCTCCGGTCTATCTCGAAAGGTGACACCTGCGCTACTTCTGCACATCAATTCCTTCTCGAAGAAGGTGATACTGCATCCTCTAGAATACGTAGATCAAGTTCATTGAACTGGGCTCAAATATTTGCAGAGTTTACTCTTTATACTTCAAAGGCCCGTGAGCATCCAGGGCCGGTGCGTCCAGCGATTCAATACGGTGGAAACCCTAGTTCAGATGAGATCAACGAGCCAGAGAGTGACTTAATGCTGGAATGCTACCTGCGATTGACCTCTCATCTATGTTGTGAGAGTGCCGCAGCAAGGTCCTGGATCTTGTCGCACCCGACATTCAGAATCTTGGATGTTCTTTTCCTCCTCTGCAGCAGTAGACATGCGGTTCGCGTACAAGCTTGTTCGTTCAGTACTATACGGGCTTTGTTAACGGATAAGACTGCCGAAATCGGGATGCTTGTGTGGACCTCGCTAGACCAATGGTTGTACGGTGGCTTTCCAGCTCCTCCGAGCATAGCAAGACCAGCAAAGATCATGAGCGCGCCAGTCCGAACTGAAGAAAGTATGCTTGAGACCATAACACACGATTTTGAAGAAGCAAGCGACTTTGTCAGTCTCCTACAAAGCCTTGTATCTCCTATCGTTGAAGAGGCTGGTCTCAACGACGCACTGCCCTTTCCTGAACAGCTCGGTTCACCATATCGTGAGCAGGGTATAGATCCTTACACCGATCACATACTCAAGAAATTATGGGCGGGAAAAGTGCAATTTTTAGAGGAACCTCTTCAAATCAGGATCTTGTCTTGGAATGTTTTGAACTTTGTTGCGACATGCTTAGCTACTTTCAACGAAGACCTTGTGATCCTCGCCAACAAGTCAACATTGTCAGTAGATGCGGCGATGCATACCTCGTCATTGTCGACCTATGTCCGTCTACATCCATTTTCCAGGGTTATGGAGTGGATGTTCAATGATGATGTACTGGCTACGCTATTCGAAACAGCACATCAAGATATGCATGAGGTCTCAAGTGCATCCCCAGGGTCGCCTCTCATTCTATCGCTCTTACGAAGCATCGATGTTATGAATCTAATAATGGAGATGCAACCCACTTACCTAGACATTGTAAGACCTTTGATCAATATGCAGTCGAATAAGCATAAATTGCACGTCTCAAATCCATCTCTAGCTTGTTTTGAAGACAGCATTGAGAACCACCTGGAGCTTATCGTTGACCTTGGCTTATATTCTGGAGTGGGCATCCAAGAGCTCGCTGTTTCGTCACTTAGATTACTTGAGAAACTCGCAAGCTCGAGAAAGCTAAATCTCCAGACTACGCCTGGCCTGGGTCAAAGGCTGAACAGCAATCGTCTGATAGGCGTACTTGAACAACACAGCGAGCTGGAACCCATCGCTCGATCGCTTACCCTGGCAATGGAGTTTGATGATAGAGAAGTCAGCCAGGGTCCCTTGGCTCCTCGCTGGACGATAAAATCAGTCATACTAGACTTTCTAAATCACTGTTTGGCCGTATCAACTGGAAGACCCACATTAGCGCATGCACTCCTCGGTTTTGCGTGTACCGCCACCACTGTAGACATCCATACAAACGGTCTTTTCGCCAAAGGGTCATCGCTGTTCCACGCCGTTTTGAATTTAGTCGTCAACTATCCGGATGGTGATGAAGAGTCAATGCAGTCATGGTCCCTCATTATCAAAGAGAAAGGAATGCAAGTACTATCGACATTATGGGCTTCTCGTCTCACATCTATCTTCGCCTTAACAGAACTACGGGCAAGCGACTTCGTCTTCGCACTATTCTTGAGACAGAGAACGTTAGAGCCAAACACTGACTGGGATGGCCGATCCATAAAAGATCCCGATTTCATGAACACCAATTCTGGGATTGCTCTCGAAAAGTGTATTAGGCAGCGCTTATCGTTACTAAATTACACTAGTGTCGAGCTGCGTCTTGTCATCACGGAAGGTGCACCCTTGCTGAAAGCCCGGATACTTTCTACTTTATTGGGAACTACCTTGCTTCCGAATGGCGAGCAAATTCCAAACTTGACTATCTTCGACCTCCTTGATTTCCTCGAACTTGAGGTCACCACTACTGTACCCATCCCCGGAACGAGATTCTTCGCTGAAGTAGACTTCTCTGTAAGTGCTCGGCTTGATTATGACGGCGGTGTTGGAGAAACTAGTCCAAGGATGGTTGAGGAAATCATATCCTTGCGGTTAAATGAACTTCGAAAGACTGGAAGCTTTCGAGATCCTAGCGACGAGCAACAAGCCTTCAACGAGGCCCAATCCCTGGTCCTTTACTTCAACGGCGAGAACACCCGTATGCGTGCGATTTCCGCCAAATCTGGAACACTAAAAGCTTGGGTTGATCTGTTAATCCTTTCAGTCGGACATAGCGATCTCGATCAAAGCAGCAAAGTCGGCTTGATATTACAAGCATTCCAAGTGATAAGACCCAAGCTAGAGCGATATGCTGCACAGAACAACATCGAGGCGATTTACTTGGCGAGACTTATCCAAGCACTTTTATCGCAATTTGACTTTAAGTCTGCCGCACTAGACCAGGCAAGAAGCGGTGATGTTGCGAATGACAGGCTTTTCCAGATTTTCCGTACTGCTTTGAGAGCAATTCAAATGCCAGATGTAGACGTACAGCTTCGCGAGGTCTTATACAACATCTGCTATCGATACCTTGCTGGCATGGCCGACGTCTCGGATGCTCCTCTTCGTCAACGTCACAGCACGCAGTCAATTAGAGGAGCTGGCGACAAACTTATAGACATCATCTGTGACGACGCATATGGAGGGTCAGGAACCTGTAGGATCTCGGCCCTTCTGCTACTCGATTCCTTAGCGGCCTTGGCCAAGGTCGAAAAGTCAAGTTACGTTGTTGAGTCGCTAGTCCGAACGAATTTCATCACAGTACTTGTAGAGACAATCAAGGATATACCACAAGAGCTGCGAGAGACGAACGCTAATGGTAAATCATCCTATTGTTCCTTCGCTTACTCCGCTTACGCAGATGTTTCCTACAGATGTTCCACTCCTACTCTCTTACTACGATAGCAAGCTCTCCTTGCTTTTAACAGTCTCTTACAGCAGGGCAGGTGCAAATCATGTGTTGAACGCTGGGCTCTTCGAGGCAGTCCGTGATTCAGGGCTTTTCTCGATCGATCCTGATCTTGGTCTTGGTAAATTCTGAAAATATTCGCTGTGATTGAGACTAACAATCATATTATAGATATTGACAAGCCTGAGGCGCTAATCGAATACTACAAGCTGCTTTTGTCTGTCCTTCGTCTCGTCACCTCCGTAATGCTTAGCCGCGGTCCACAGAACGAGCAAACGCTAGAGCAAGCAAGACAATTTCTGGCGGAATATCGACCTTCAATGGTAGCAATCTTCAAGCGACAAGCCAAAATAGGCGCGGCCATGAATCGCAATATTAGCGTCACGGTTGAAGAGCTAGTGGAGTTATATGTCTTGCTTGTCTCAACCACAGGGTTCTTAGACGTGAGTTCCACAGCTTGATTGGTTAAAGTGACGAACTAAGGTTGTATGTAGTATGAAGAGCAGCGGGATACGCAAAAATCTCAGGGGCTTGGCTTCACCTGAAACTAACCATTTTGACTGATTTTCATAGACATGTGACTTGTGATTATGGTGGCATAACAATTTGGAAGAATGGATAATGTAAAAAAAGCTTGTGATCTCTCTGGTGACGCAAGATTGCGACAATTGCGAATTAGACCTGGCAAGACGGATCATCGCCTCAATGCGAGATATCAAACAAACCTACATGCCCAATAATGATCGAGTCCAATCTGATGGAAGATACCGAACATCCCTCATTTGCTGGCCTGTTTTGTACTGATGCATTAGCGTGAAGCTGTATCCATGTTCGAATTTGCGTCTAAGGTACACAGGGTCTTCGGATGATCGCATGAAGCATTCAGTCATAAAACCTCTTATATCATTTTCATCCCAATATTTCGTCTTACCCAATGCCACATCACGATCAGAACGAACAACATTGGCAAGAAACGGAGACTGTCTGTGCTAACACCCCGAACAGTGACCGAATGGACAATCTGGTCTTGTCCACAGAAGATCTCGACAAGGCAGTCAATAAGTTGATTTCGGACAAACCGGCGTCTACCGAAGAGATTCCAGATTGCACGTCAATGGGTTCGGATGAGCCCTTTGGCACGCCTGCAAGGCTCACATCCTACGTCGAAAGAAAGGAGGGTTCTTCTTTCTATCAGTTTGGGAGACGACCGTCTCCTCAGCATCTACAGGAAACATCTCAACTGGCTGTTGCGGCGGAAGCTAGGATTATTTAACCTGGATCTGATGCATGTGGCGCCTGCATATTCAGCCCTGCTTCTGATATCCATCCCCGGTTGTCTATGAGATCTGAATCTCTGAGAATGGGCAAGACCTAGAGAGGAACTTAGACTCCCAATTTTCTAGGATCAGTTCAAGAGACCCAATACATCCAGGCGCTTTCTTCACCTGACTACAATACTTTACGAGCAGACGATAATTCGGAGGGAGAGCCGAAGACTGTCCTAACCTACGTTCTGGCCTATTCGTATCATGGCTGTTGCGTTGCCTTGAAATCGTAAGCGGGGCTAACACTCTACATTGTAGTGTGATCGCTGTCGTAAGATGAAGAAAAGGTGTAGTGGCGATCTAAGTGGAGGGAAAGGCTGCCAGAACTGCCAAAATGCTGGACGTGACTCTTGCCAACTAACTTCGTACAGTGTCAGGAACAACCCAGCGCGTCCTGATCTGGACTGACACCTTAATAGGGTCCGATTGGGCTCATCCCTGTCACTTTTTCTGTACATTTAGAAATTTATACCAGCGTTGGAGTCCGCAAAGCCCAAGTCTTGCCTTGCTATTAGGATTAGAAAAGTAGTTGGAAACAGGCTTAGACGATAAAAGGGGCTGGCACCATATTGAGCGTTGGTTGAGATACTTCCTGATTCTTAGAGATCAGCGCATTCGATACTGTCACACACTCCAACTTTGTACGTCTAAACAGGTTTCATCCTTGATTTGTTATGGTAGCAAATATTATACTCGTAAGTACCTATGATATTTCTACACCATGCTTAGCGTAGAAGTGTAAAGTCCGATATGCCCGATGCGATAGCTATCTTCGCGTCACTCCAATTGTCTAAAGGCATTTCAGGTAATCCATATCCGTGCTGAAGCATCATCCCACCTTATACCATATCATATCATGGTCTGATGCTCGGTTCGAAGCCTTCCGTCGAGCATAGAGGAGAGAAGCCGAAAGATCGAAGCACTCCGAAGGCCAATAACGATCAGAGGGCCCAACACACAATCTCGGAGCTCTTTGCAACATCCAAACGCAAGCTCACCCGTCAAGAGGCGGAGGATCCTCTAAAATCTTCTTCAAACAAACGTTTAAAACGTGATCAATTATCCTCAGCTTCAGATAACGCAGCACCGCCACCTCGTACCATGCAACGAGAGCAAATGTATAGCAGCTTCCCTACCGCCAATGCGAAGAAGTCCGAAATCATAGAGATTTCCGACGATGAAAGCCCTCCCAAACCCTCGGCAATCCGAAGCAAACCTAACGGAGTGATTCGGCCCAAGAACACAACACCTCAGGCCGGGTTGAAGAAGCTTGTCGTTAAGAACCTGAGGAAGACTCCAAGAACTGATCCGGACCAATACTACAATCATGTGTGGGATCAACTGGATGCTGCGCTCTCGGCAATTTTCGCTAATGAAAAGGTCCCATATTCAATGGAAGAGCTTTATAGAGGCGTGGAGATCCTATGTCGGCAGGGCCGAGCTCCATCTTTATACACGAAGCTTTGTGAGAAGTGCAAGCAAGTTTCTGCACGTATGGAACAGCCATTGATGGCAGCTACAAGTACGGGCAACAGTGTGGATGTTCTACGAACAGTGGTCGAAGCTTGGTCCGCATGGACTGCGCAGCTGGTAAGCCTTGACGTCCTGACGGGTAGATACTTGCTAAATTACCCAGGCTACTGTACGCTCCATATTCTTCTACTTGGACCGTTCCTACCTCCTGCATTCACCATTATTGCCATCGATTGAGGATATGGCGGTCACCGAATTTCGTCTACACATACTTTCGAATGAGACAGTCAGATCTCGTATATTGCAAGGGGCTTGTGATATCGTGGGTATTGACAGGCAAGAGAAATTGGATCCCGACAGTGAAGTTCTGCTTCGAAATGCTATAAAAATGTTTCATCGACTTACTGTCTACACCAAACACTTCGAATGCATTTTCATAGACGACTCGGTGAAGTATTTCCGTTCCTGGGCTCAGCAAGAAGTTACTACCAGAAGTCTATCGGACTATGTGGTGGCATGCCACAAGCTCATAGATCGTGAGAATCGGCGATGTGTGACATTCGGCCTAGACTCAGCAACAAGGACAACCATAGAGGAACATCTTGAAGACATCCTTATAGATAAGCGTCAGGAACGGCTTCTTAACACGAAGGACGTATTAAAGCTATTGGCACAGGATGCTGCAGACTCTTTGAGACTATTATATGCCCTTTTAACGCGCAAACATCTGGAAGAAAAGTTAAAGCATCCTTTCGAAACGTTCATCGTTGAAACAGGATCCGGCATTGTGTTTGACGAAGAGCGCGAGGGAGACATGGTTATCAGATTGTTGGAATTCAAGAAGAGGCTTGATCTCATATGGGAGCACTCGTTTGAGAAGCACGAAGGACTCGGTCATACTTTGCGCGAAGCATTCGAAACGTTTATTAACAAGAGCAAGAGAACCAACATGACCTGGGGTACAGACAATCCGAAACCCGGCGAGATGATAGCCAAATACGTTGACATGATTCTGAAAGGAGGAGCGAAGGTGATACCAACAACTTTATCTTCGGCGAGTAATCCTATGCGAGGAACCGTAGAAGAATACCAGGACGCGTCAAGCGATGACGAGGACACGGAAATCACGAAACAACTTGATCAAGTTTTGAGTTTGTTTCGCTTTGTTCATGGAAAAGCTGTTTTTGAAGCTTTCTACAAACGTGACCTTGCGCGACGTCTGCTTTTACAAAGAAGTGCTAGCGCTGACGCAGAGAAGAGCATGCTTACTCGGTTGAAATCCGGTTTGTCAACCATCTTAATTCTATCCTTATGACTAACCTCAGGTCAGAATGCGGAGCCGGTTTCACTCATAATCTGGAGCAAATGTTCAAAGATATGGAGTTGGCCAGAGAAGAGATCACGTCATATAAATCGATGCTGGAGGAACGCCAGATCAAGAGCTCTGTGGATCTAAACGTGAGCGTACTTTCTGCCTCAGCTTGGCCGTTCTACCCCGACGTTGCCGTAGAAATCCCCAGGAATATCCAGAAGGCAACCGCTAGTTTTGAGCAACATTACAAAATGAAACATTCTGGAAGAAAATTGACCTGGAAGCATGCCTTGGCACATTGCCAACTAAAAGCAGCTTTCTCAAGAGGCAAAAAGGAGATCGTGGTCAGCTCATTCCAAGCCATAGTGCTGTTACTCTTCAATGAGATACCGCCAAATGAACAAGTAGCATATGTCGATATCCGTGCGGCAACCAACCTTGGTCAGTAGACAACTTGCGGTGCAAGCACTATAAAGACTTACTGACCAGCACTAGATGATGCCGAACTCAAGAGAACGTTGCAGTCCCTAGCATGCGCCAAGTACCGAGTGCTAAGTAAGACCCCAAAGGGTAAAGATGTTAATGAGAGCGACACTTTCAGTGTCAACCTCAACTTTTCTGATCCCAAATATCGGATCAAGATCAATCAGATCCAAGCAAAGGAGACTGTAGAAGAAAACAAAGAGACCCACGAGCGTGTTGCCGCAGATCGGAATTACGAAACGCAAGCTGCTATTGTTCGCATTATGAAAACTCGAAAGACAATCACACATGCAGAACTTGTCTCCGAGGTTATCGCAGCTACCAAAAGTAGAGGCGTTCTAGATCCTGCGGATATTAAGAAAAACATCGAGAAGTAAGTAAAGCGCTGCTCAAGCCTTCCTCCGATAACGCGAAATCTGACTAGGCATAGATTGATTGACAAGGACTATATGGAGCGGGTAGAGAGCGAAGGGAGTCGCAACGTCTATAGTTACCTGGCATAAGCCTACTATCGGATCGATTATTACTTTCTATACTTCATGTGAGATGCGTAGAAACGAAGCAGCAAGGAGTGATACACTGGTAATGAAACCGACTAATTCTAAGATCAGCTCCATGCCGGACATGGCGTGCAAGGCAAAGAGCTCACTTGGTTTTGCAAGAGACTGTCCATAAATACCTGCATTCATGATTAACGAACATCCGTCCTCTTTATATGCCTCGTCGACGTGTTTACAGGACGTTCTCGAGATTCTATATTTGGAAACCTCTCGGACGAGTCGCCGACGATTTTACGATGATAGAGAGAGCGCGGTATCTCAACCATGGGTCGACTCCAAGCTACGGTAGTGGACAACCTACTAAACCTGGCATGGAACTTTTCCGCTTCTGATGAATCCAGTCGATTGAAAAGGTGACTTGCATCCATGGATCCAATGCTCTTTTGCAGACTATTTTATCTATGGCCTACAGATGTCCTCGCTTGCGACAATGCTCCCTTGACTCATGATGGTTTGGGCAAGCCCTCGCACTTTTTCGCAGAACAACATTTTATTCAACACCTTTCGAAAATGTTTGCCATCATTACATTGCTAATGAACTTTTGCTCTCCAACACATCTGTGCTTAGCAAGGAGACTCAAGTGCCAAGATTCATCACTGGTGAAACGTCTGATAGTTTCATGGCAACCATTCCAAATGCAGATTCATTGGCATTGCTCATACATTCTGTATTAATAGGGCAAAGAATCACCAACTCTCTGACTCTGTAGTAACTCTCCTACTTGCACTTTGTCGCAAGATCTTTACCAAACCTTGCTTTCGCTATCCCCATACAAGTATCTTTTGACGCATCTATACCGTTACCGGTCTCGACCAAGGTAAACTTGCTCAGCTTAGTAAGTTGGCTTAGAAGAAGGAGTCTCCGCACTCAGAAGACTTCCTCTCCTCGAGAATCCTCCTGTGTACTTGCTTCATTGAGCACTTACGCTGACCGTTTCAAATTCTACCAGATAGACATCTCTGCTTTCCATACCTAGCATCTGTTCGTTCAATTACTTACTACTGCAAAAGGTACCCGACGTCAACGCCTGTACTCTCCGCTGTCAGAAAACATGCTTTCTATCGGTTTTAAGGGTCAGCATGAGCAACTTGTCTTGCCCTCTCCTACCGAAAACTTGGATACCAGAAACTCCAGACGTCGCTCATCAGTCTCCTTTTTAAGCCTTCCAGGGGAGGTTAGAAACATGATTTATCCCCAGGTACTGGTAGATCCTCGAAGTCACTTGCAGAGAATGCAACTCGAAAAGGACCGCAGCAAGCCACGGCAAAAAGCTCTTTATCCTGCCATCCTGTCGACATGTCGCAAGACCTACGAGGAAGGCCTTGCCTACCTCTACGCCCAGAATGAGTTCCTTGTAAACATCTGGCCAGATCTTACTTGGTACCCTAATTCGCAGCCTCCAATTTTCCATAGGAACTTTTCGCTTACAAGGAACTTACATGTAGAAATATGTCAAAATCCAGATGAGAGCATGACAGAGTTCGACATGCGGCAGATACAGAGTCATGTTCGAAGACTCTGTATGACCTTACTAGCTAGCAACGTGCTACTGGAGAATATGCGCATCACTATTCCATGCGCCGGGCTACACCTCTCGCATAACGAAAAGTTCCATCGAGACATATTTCGCCCGCTTAAGGAGCTTCGGGTGTCAGGTACCTTTGAGATCCACAGCTCATCTCAAATCACCACAGAAGAGACAACGATGCAATACCTTGCGGATATAGAGAGCATTGTCAGGGGCAATGGCCTTCCAAAGGAAAGGGTCCCAACAAAGACATCAACCATGCGGGAGATGTATCAAGACCTTGTGGATACAGTGAACGGCTTCCGTCGAGCCTTGAGCCAAACACCAGGCGCAAACTCACCCATCGATGACTTCATAGGTCGTCAGGAATTCAACCAACGCCTTGACCACATATCTGCGATACTCGAGCTCCACCACGCGCCGAAACCTCACGACAACCCGGCACGCCTGGCCCAGATCGATATGAAAGAGGTACTGCTTGCACTCGAAGAGCTGTACAACAGTTGTGTTCCCAACAATACGCAGTGGGGAAGTAAAGATATCCGGGACTTCTCAGAAATTGTGACTCCGAGTGTACGAAGTTTGTTTGAAGGGGAGTTGACGGCTCTGAGGGATTGGTTGTATATGAGACATGAATTCCAGGATATGGGACCTGAGGGTGCGCCGTGTGGCAGCAACTGGGAGAACGTTGTTGCAGAAGCTGAAGTTCCGCTGGCTGTTGGCCAATGGGGTGCATAGAGGGTGGAGACTGGGAAAGGGGGATGGAGAATTGTGGGTAGCGTTATGTTGGGATGCCTTGGGGTGAACTATCTGGTTTGTGTGTTCGCTTTGCTTCATTCATAGACATTGGAGTTGTTGGTTTATTTGGGCCTTCTTGGGTTTATGCATGTTAGATTTCTGATTTGGATACCTGAACCTGAGTTGTATTTATCTAGATTGACAGAGAGTACTGTTCTTGTCACAAATATTTCGGTAGATGCATTCTTGGATTTCACAACGATCCAGGTCATGATCAAAAATATTACTCAATGTTTTATTGGTAGACTAATTCATGACCTACTGCTCTATCTGTTCTCCAGCGACTATCGCGTACTCCAAGCACCGAGGAACCCGTACCGCAACCACACATGTTCTACGATTAAGTCACAGGGTATTCCGTATCTTGTTCGTAGAGCATTCCTATACCCTTGCCCAGAGGCAATTTCCCACCTGTGTCAGAGTGCTTCATCCCAGTCACAAATATTCCCTCAGCATCAACACATTAATATCCCAGCTCACCAAATCCCCATGCACATCACCTTAAACAACAAAAGCCTCTTCGCCGCCCAAATCCTCAACACACCCTCATCCCGAATTCCCCATATGAATGAAGCCAATACCAATTCCCCCCTGAAAAACGTGAGTTTCGCGCCTAAATCACGCACAAATTATAATGACACGTCGCCTAATTAGGCGCGATTAGCGTAGATCACGTGTAGAATTCGCCTCGTAAGGCGTGAATGTGACGGCTCATCCCCATCCGAATAGCTGCAGCCGAAATTCATCTGGAAATTCAGGACACAGTTTTTTCCCCTCTTGTCCGCCGTCCCAGCTTGCATTCCTCAGGGAGGTTCTGAACGCTGCGAAATTGATCTTATACTTATTTTGAGAGAGTCGTGCAATTAATTGATATGCTCTTGTCTTTGTCCGACACGTAAACCGATTTCAAGGCGGTGCTATTCGTCGTAGATCTCATGCGATGCCCCCTCCGGGGTTTGACACAACCGTACTCATGGCGACGACGCCCCTTGTTCGTTGTGATGTTTACCTTTCTCCTAGCTCGACGCTGAGGTCCTTAACACACCCTTCGTTCACTGTCAGCGATGCTTTGGAGGCTCACGCTCCCTATGTTGACTTGAAAACCTCCTAAACGCATGGCGGGATCAACTCACTGCAATCTTCCTACCTCTTGCTCCATCTTCTAGATATCTTAGTTGAGACCCAAGCACAACTGTAAGGACTTCTTTTCCCTTAGTTGAAGCTCTGAGCGAAGTGATCTTTCGGATTCATTAGCCCCTGGACGTCCAAGTGCGAGCTCGCTTGGCTTACCTCGATCTTTAAACCTCCTTCTTCCCTCTCTTCCTTAAGGTCCTTGTTGACGATAGCACCATCAAGCTCTTACTCACCTTAAACTCCAACGTATCGAGAGCTTTGCCTTGGTCGTACTTTGATTATCGTACCTTACCTTACCACCTTCTCACTTCGTCTCCTTAACATCTTCCACGTCGGAATACTCTTCCAAACGTCCCTCCTTTCCCTACCTGTCAACAAAACGATGGCCAAGCTCACCAAAAATCGGCTCAGGAAGCTCCTAGCCAAATTCAAGCACTTTCTCCACCTCCGCTCCACCCCACCGACGCCCTTCCGGTTCTTAGACCTCCCGGGGGAAATCCGTAACATCATCTACCGCCACGTCCTCACCTATAAAAAGTCCAGCGCCTCCTACTACGCCCCGGACCGCCCCCGCCTTCCTTATACACTTGACCTCGTACCAAAACTCTTGCTGGCGTGCAAAAGGACCTTCGAAGAAGGCTCCTCGATACTATACGGAGAGAACTTTTTCCACGCCCACCCTTCCTTCCTCACCAAGTCAATAATGCCGGCGATGACGCGTACCGAGATAGACCACCCACACATCATTTCGAAGGTTCGACGATTCCACACGGAAGTATGCCTCAATTCCGGTCCATATCATAGCCCCAGACAACTCAAGGAAGCTTTCTCTGGCATGGATGACCTCGAGGTACATGTCTTTCAGACCATAGACGGGGAGTTTGGAACCTGGCTCCTGGAGGCTTATACTGAGATCAGACGGGTGAGAAGAGCGCGCGTGTATGGCTATATAGACAAGGAGCTTGCCAGGCGGTTGGAAATATGCATGCAAAGCGACGAAGGAGTGGAACATGGGCCATGGGAGTGGCAATGGACGTGAGGTATGCACAAGCCCATAGCTACTCATTGCTTCTAATGCCAGAGCCTGTGGCAACAGTCAGCATCGTTCGGAGAGGAGCTAACATTTCCAGAACGGCAAGACCAGGCGGAACCATTGCTCAATACGCTACCAGAGAAACCGAAATCATTGCTTAGAGAACAGTCCATTTCGCGCTCGCTGCCCACCATCCAAAATCAAAACCCATAGCTCCATTGCTGCATCTCCTCCTAGACGTCCGGACAATCAACACCACCTACGAACTTCAGGAACAGACCATATCCAGGAAAGAATACATAGAAAGAGCTTAGCTAGATACAATAGACCCAGCAATGCAACTCCCATTATCCAAAGTCCCGGCTAACATCAAAGAAATTGAGCAGATGAAAAAGAGAAAAAGACGCTTCGGCAATAACGAAGTGAGAGCATGGGCTACTTACGCTGTTCGCCATCCTCTTCAGACATTAAAGGTGGCAAGGCTTCCGATACCTCCAGACCACCTAGCTGCCAAAGTGCATATTGATATCCAAGCTCCTTCCTCAATCATCAAAGGCCTGGTACATCGCAAACTTTCTAAGTGTCAGTACTAACAAATGGAGTTTGGAGGTGATCTCTCACCGCCATCAAAGAACCCTAAAGAGCCGCATCGATACCGCTCCTAGAAGCTCATCGGTAGGTCTCCCGTCTCAAACTATTGTGCAGACATGGCTCTGATAGTCACGGGATCATGTTTTCACACTCAAGAATCTCTGTTAATTGACTCTATATATATTTGTTCCATGCTACCTTCTTGTCCCTATAAACCACCCACATGGTAATCGAACTCCCACCACTCTCCCCATCAACTCTTTGACGCCAGCATTGCTCTCTACCTTGGGCTTCTGTTTAGACCCCGCTGCTAGGTCCTGTAACTCGTCTGGTTCCCTCGAGTAAGAAGGAGTTTGTCTGATGCCCAAAGGCCTTCTTAGCTGGAATACTCGCTTTCTTCGCCGGACTCTTTGTCTGAGTGGCTCTAAAGCCACCTAGGCCAACAACCCACATAGCGTACAATCAGGGAAGGGTTTCACCAAGCTCGGTGGTGAGCCCAAATCTTCGGTGCCGAGTTGATCTGCGGATCTTGGCCTTGCACAGCAATCAGGACTCGCTCGATGGCAGCTCTTAGTCTGAGCTGCCAATATTCCAACGGGATGCGCAGCTGTTGAAATATGCTATACATACCTGAATAGAATTGTTCCAAAATGTGTTCACATTTTGGCCGATTCGTCAACCAACAGCAGCCACCAAGGCAATTGCTAGAGCACTGAATGCGACTGGCCTACCCTTTCGATCAACTGCCCATTATAATTTCAGCCCTCACATACCGCTTCCGAGCACGAAGTTCCGGTTCTGGGATTCGCTTCTTTGGACCGCGCCAGCGTACGCTGGGTGGTTGTGAAAGGATACCACTGTTCGAACTCACTAAAACTTAGCATATTAATGCTGCTGAAGTGGCCTTAAAATCAGTGAGAGTATCAACGACGCCACATGAAGTGAGCTTGGTTGAAGGCTTGCAGTCGTCCATAACTGGGGAGACGGCCCGCAATATTGATTGGCCCTAAAGGCAAGGTGGGCCTGTTTGGCCCCCTTCTTGCAGCTCGTTTGCTTTATGGGCAAGGAGCGCTTAGCCGCTCCCTTCCTCCATGCTGAGTGTGGTCTAGCAAGCTGTTCCGAGTCGCTCTGCCTATGTTTGCCTCTTCAACCTTGGGAAGTTCTTCATCTCTTATCTTTACCTTCGGCTTGGGTGCACGCTTCTCCGGAAACACTTGGGTTGGTGTTGCATTGTCGTCTTCTTCCTCGATGCTTTTTAGCTTGGCAACGTCCTTCCTTGGAGTTGAAGGGGGGGATGCGTTTCGTCAGCATCAGGCTCAAAATCAAGGTTGTCGTCTGCATCGTCTTGAAGCCGATCTTGTCGGACTCTTGCCTTCCGTGCAATCTCAGCATGGCTTTTGACGGCACGCTACATGTCAAGCTCTTTTAAAGCCGGATTCGACCTAGTGGCAACGTACTCCGTGAAGTGCTAGCCTTTACATCCTCCACGTTCCTCCCTTTCAAACTTGGTCTTCTTTCTCAGACCAAGTTGCTCCCGAGCCTCCGACCTGCCTAGCCGTAGCCAAAGGTGGCATCTCCATCGGCCATCATCAGCGCCACACTTCTTTCCTGTCTTGGCAGAAGGGATTGGTCACTTCGTGACTATAGTATAGTAAGCTTGCACTGGGAAGAACAAAGCCTGCCGTCGCAGTGAATGCTTCCCAGCCAATTTTTGCGAAATGCGGCTCTAATATCTGTCCACGAAACCTCAGCATATCCATCATTGCTTCGGTTTCAACCCACCACGCATAGATCATGGCATGACTTGGGGTCTGTTTCTAACCCGTATGCTTGTTTGTACGGTGCTATCTTCTGCTTTCACCAATATACGGGTACGACACCGGATTGCTCAACCGAGACGAGCTTCTAGAATAGAGGCAACTATCTACTTCAAGATCCAAGGGGTTCTGGAACATAGTCATGACCTGAGCGGGATTCGAGCGCGAACCAATGATTGAGCCATCTTGGCGAAATTTTTCGCCCAGCTGTTGAGATTTGAGAAATCCACACATGAAAAGCTAGTATCTCAGGGCGACAGAATATCGTTTAGGTTCGAAAAGTCGACACATGAAAAGCCAGTATCTCAGGGCGACAGAATATCGTCTGCATTAAGACTCTGAACCAGAATCTCAGGGCTTAACATACCATACCCTACAGGCCAGGGTACTCCGCGATAGTGTGTTAGCAATGTGCGTCCCGCTAATCAAGCCCTCGGATGGATTGAGGTCGGTTTGTTCAAGATCTCCCTTTAGGAGAGTACCAAGAGCAAAGCATCAGCAGATGTGAGCCTTCCGGACAGCATCCTCAATTTTATCATCCGGGTGTAGACTTTGAGGGGATTGATCTCCAGCTCCGCGTCTTTCAGCTCAATCGTGTAGACACTGATGGGGGTGATCTTGAACATCTTGTCCTGCAGAACCACCTTCGTAACTGCAACGGATTTAGATGCCAGAAGTTTGCTCTCTTATCTTACTATCCCGCCGTTCTAAACTCTCGATCCCGTCTTAAAACCAAGAGGACGCTAAAATCCATCCGAAGACTCTCGACATGCGTCGGAAATCCGGGCTACTAAACATGACTTGCACACGCTACACCGGGCGTATCCAGCATTTAATGCCGCTCAGAAGAGAGCACCTCCGACTGTTGCGGACATGGCGTTCCCTACCCCGTATCAATGGTGTCGTACCAATTCTCAGTGTTATTGGTGATACGAATTTCAACGGAAATTTTCTAGAAGTATAAAACAATTTTATGAGTTTCGTTACTCACTTCGTTGTTTAATTCTTAAATACTAGAATCAGGCTTCTTTGCCGGTGCAAACGAACGTGCCTGGCTCTGCGTTGTTGTCTGTTAATGGCTAGAACATGCGAGGAGCGGAGTCATTGAAGTCATCCTCGTCGTCTTCGTCTTGAGAGAGGAATAGCTCCTCTTCGACTTGCGTTGCGGATGAAGTTGCATTGTGGGGATGCTTTCTCTTTTTACTTGCTGTCAGTCCAGCATACGGATTTTTATTCGTTACAGCTGGCTCAGGCTTCGTTGTGGCATCACTCGTCCAACGCTCAATGCATCCTTCTTCGCGGCGTCCATACACGCCCAGAAGCGAGAGATCCGGTTGAATGGGCTACCTGAGGTAGCCTGATGACGAGATAGACGGGTGTAGAAGCCTGCTTCGAAGTTGCGCACGTGGAACCGGAAGTCCAGCCAATTCCATAACCCTTTCAGCCCCCAGAACGTGATCTGGAGGGCGAGTGAAAATCCGGGCTCGTGGGGCTCGAAGTCGAAAAAGGTCGCTACGTGTGGCGTCGCTTGTCATCACGCACACGGCCAAAGGTGCTGCTATCCACAAGAAGCTCCGGCAAGCTTGCCAAGTACCAGTAAAGTTGCTTCTTTAATCTCCGGCTCACGACACGGTGGAGCATTATCATCTTCTCAGTCAATCGTCCTTTGGCGGAGAGCCTTAGCTGCTAATGTCTGTGTAAAATTTCCTTTCATAAGCTTAGCGCATCGGTAATGCTGCTTCTTCAATATCTTGTTCGCGGAAGGGCAGGGCGTTGTCATTTTTCTGGACAACCATCCGCTGCAAAGACCGATTCTGGTCGTCTCGAAGGTTTCCAATGGCCGAGAATCCTCGCTTCTCAATCACCAAACTCAACTATTCTCCACCAAGAATTGTAAGCTCCTGAGGGTAGTGTAAGACGACTAGATAACATGTATTCGATAATCTTATGGATAGGGCTGAATAAGGTATCAGTGTTGCCTGAGGAGCAAAAATTGCCACCATCAATCGGACTTTATCCTGTGCATCCTCGAAGAAAGCCAAGCGGCTTCCTAGGGCTGCATTGGATCCAGGAGAGGTCTTCAGGACCATGTACGTTAGGAGAAGTGATGCACCCTCGCTAGAATTACAGGTAATTCCTGTAAAGTCGATGTATTCGATGAATCGCGAAAGCAAAGAGAGCCAATGTACCCTTGAATGTGGTGGCCGTGGTGTGTGTTGTAAGTGCGCTCTCGGTCGAATCGGGGTCATCAATACAAGATCACGGCCGTTCTGTTGAGTGGCAGAGAAGCTGCCCAGCTGCAAGGGAATTCCCTTTCTTGATTTGAGGGGCCAGCTCTCGCAAGACCCCATGTGCATTACGACTTTATATCTTAGTCGCGAGCCTCGAGGAACAGCTGTAGGGGCATTGCTATCTCAGTGCTCTGTTTTGCGAGGTCTTCTCGCCAAACTCAGTCACCGTATGATCGATTTATCGGCATAATGTGTCTGTGACGACGGACGTCTTGAAGTGCTCTCGTTTCCATGCCCTGGATGTTGTAGCCTCTTGGATCATCCTCATATAGTTGTACGATCCAACACAACTCGTCGTCCTTATCATCAGATCGCAATCGCTGATAGATCTCCTCTGGTGCGCGATTCTGACGCCTAGCCACAGCGTCTTCAAGCCGTAAGACTATCGGCATCTCAGCGGCGACGAACCTGCCTCCTTCTTGGCTGCGTCCGTGCGTATCTGGAATTGAGTCATCTTCGCCGCTGACAGCGAGGTCGGCTACATCGATAAGCCTGCATGAGGAAAGGTAGCTGGAAGCATTTTCTGGAATTAGTGATCCAAACCACGGTGCTGATTCGAGATCTGCACTTCAGCAAGGATTTTAGCCACTGTTCTCCATGTTTTCTCTCTTCTAGTCTAGGGAGGTCCAATTGCATACCTATCGGATCCCAGCGCAAACCCAATGTTCCTGAATTTTTGAAAAAAGACACCTTCTCGGGATTCAGTCCCGCATATGATGTTCCGGAAAGCTAGAGACCGAAGAATCCATGCTCAATCTGGCTCCAGTTCTTGGTTCGATTCCGCGAGTATCATAAGGGAGGCAGCGAGGTCCTTTCATGACCAAATACCGCCGATACTCGTTAAGCAGTTTAAGGTCTTGCTCAGGACCATAGCACTTGGTAAGAAAAGAAAAAAAAACAAGTCTAAGGACTGCTAGTGGCTTGGGAGATCTGTTCTGTTATTACTATATACCTATTCTGTCACCGATCGTCACAAAACGTCACTATGCTCTATATCTTAACTTTCGGATACGAAAATACAAAGCACTGGGATGCAGTTCGACTTTGTATGTATAGGGTGACAGTGACCCGATTCCTAGCTCTTTCTATCAATCGATTATGGACAATTCTTGGCCGCTAGCATTAAGGATGTATCGAACTGTTCGAAGAATCTCTTTTGACCTGGTTCAGGAATTTAGCTCAACCTAATCAACAAAGAAAGGAGATAGCTACCATGAGTTCGTGCCAGAAACCAACACGCTGAGGTGGCTGAGAACGAATTCGCTGTCCAAGCCCATATCAGAGATCACAAAGCGGCCCGTCCATTACTATCAACCACCGGACGAGGAGTAAATAGACTGCCTTAGGACTAGCGGAATCCCCTTGCGATGTGTCAAGATGTTGTGTCGACCGCCATCGCTGAAGTAGCTGAGAACAAACTCGCTATATGAGCCTGCACCAGAGACCACCACCGCTGAGGTGGCTGAGAACGAATTCACTTTCCAAGCCCACACCAGAGACCACCAAAATCCCTCTACCATTATGGTACTTTCCTAAAGTTATTCAGGAAAGTCCTCATTCCTGGCTTTGAGGTGGCTGAAAACGAGCTCGCTGTCTTAGTCCGCTCGCATAGTGGTCCTGTCCATTTCCTGATTTCGTCTTGCTTCGTATCGTTCGTCGGAGGAGGTGAGGACCAAGAAACGCCGTCGTAATGGCCACCATTGGCCGTTGACGAGGTTTTCATCCCTGGTGTAGTTGCAGGATTTTTTGCCATATAGGACCTTGATACACATATTGAGGTATTCTGTAGGTAACGGTGTTGGAGTGGGAAAGATTCTTTCATGTCTCGAGATATGAAGTTATTCTCCTTTGCATTCTTGCCCTTTTTCGTGTCAATGCTTCGCAGGAGATGTGGATCCAGAACACCATTATGCCATTCACGGTAAAGTACGATGTCATCTGCACGGATGTCCCATGGGTATCCGACTGTTTGGTCCCCGATTATGGACTCTTGACCCTTGTCCTCTAGGACCTTGGACTTTCAATATAAATATTGAGGTCTTCTGTAGGTAACGACGTCGGAGTGGGAAAGCTTCTGTCCAGGTTTCAGGATAGAAAGTTGATCCCCTTTTCGTTGGCTCCAAGTCTTCTCCAATACGGGCAACGGTCTCACAGCTCTGGGTCAACATCGCGACATACTTGAGGGATCCGTGTTTGTACGAAGCCTCTGACCCATCTCAAAGCTGTCGTACCAGCTCACTGGAATAATCGAGCAGGAACATCCAGTATCTTACAGAATACCCTGCCGTTCTGCAGAGCGGAACTGGTGATTGTTCCCAGCTCCCAAAGAGTCCTCAAGGGTTCCCAAGCTTTATACTCGAGGCATTCCCACGTTTTTGCAAAGAATATAGTCCTGCATGTGGCCATAGTAGCCACGGCTTTCTCTATTCCCATCGCCCGTATTCGGTATCGAGGTGCGAAGCCGCGTGCCACTGGTGTTGTGGTCGTCCCGGTTCTTTGGTATCCTATTAATCGCTTGGTTGATTGAAATCCAAGGCTTCGGGCCGGTGCGTAACGGATATTCGACATGCGTTGGTTTGGGGAAACGCGGAAGGGCCTTGCCTAATCTCCGTATTATGTTGGCAAGTTGTGCTATAGAGCATATGCTGGCAAGAATGCTTACTAGGTAATTACAGCAAGCTGCTTTCTTTCTGCAGTCTGGAAGGTGGGAGTGTACAGTCTGGTAAAGCGCAAGGCTAGACAAGGCTCGAGACAGAGTGCTCCAAGCGCGTATTGATCCCAGAGCGCACGCAGAGATAGAAGCTTGATATGAAATTCCGAGGGTATAGGTAGGATTATCGGTGCCAGCACTTCCATCGAGAGCGTCCATATAACATACTTGGCCCCTGGCGAAGCGTCCTGATGAGCAATTCTAGTGTCTGAGTTATCGAAAACAATGTCGCATCCTGCGTCATATTGCCCTCTGCCTTGGGGAAACTTCTCGATACTCGCGCTGTTACTCCGTACCAGATCGATGATCGAAGGATATCAGAGTGCTAAACAGAAGACAATAGTGCCATGAAGGAAGTGTTGATCTGATATAGAATAAGAAGAAGGTCCACCGAGGTCATGCGGTCTGAATATACGGACATGGCTCTAGCTCGCCGTTGTTGGTAGTGCTGTTATGAGATAAGACCATAAGCAAGTGAGCCCGGAGTGCTTGAAGCTGACCAAGAAGCCCTCAAGATGATGTGTATATGGAGAGAACAAATGTCGTGATGAACGTGGTGACAGGTGATGATGTTGTGGTTCTAGGTGAGGAGGAGTAAGTTGGTCATGAACCAGACTAAACACTGTCGTCTTGTGGCACGGTCATGACCAAGGAAGACAAAGAAAAGTGTGACTTCATCAAGCTTGATCCAGTTCAAGCTATGTTGATGATGGCGATGAACCTACGGTTCTGGTCGTGGTAATGGAGGAGAGGTTGATCTTCTCCAAAAGGCTTTCATCGCGGACGAAGCTGCCTTTGAGCAAGGTGGTGATCACAAGACAGGAGTGCTCGAAGATATACAAGAGAGTGCTGAGACAACTATACAGAAGAAGTTGTACGACTTTGTGGTCAAAGTCGTTGTTATTGTGGTAGCAGGGTAAGAGAAGGAGGTGGCTGGTCTGCGTTGCCAGCTTACCCAACTCCTACAAGGCCAGGGCTACCGGGATAATACCCATGAAAGACCAGAGGATCTAAAGATGTATGGTTGCCATCAAAGTATATATACTTAATGATGTGCGAGGTATGATGATGAGGAAGGAAGATGGTTTGAGTCCAGGAAAGCGAGGTATTTAACCTTCGAAAGGAAAGCACCAGTGTTGAAACAGTCATGCAAGCTATTCGTTCACTCATGTGTACAATTAAATCGCTCAACGGTGACACTATAGGTTCACCTGTACGCGTAACGGAAGGCACTACTACATCTAAACAAGCAAAAAGTACGCTGCGGATAGGTGCCTTTCATTGGACCCAAAATACCTATGAGAAGACTCGGTACCACTTTCATGGCGAGTCTAAAGGCTCGTAAGCAAGGGGCTCCAATTCCATCCCTTGCAGCTTCTCTCAAAGTCTATACGTGGGGCTCCTACTTCTGGAATCTATTCTTCATTGAAAGCCAGATGAACCAAGTCTGATAATGGTGAATAAGACTCTACTCAGGGGCTAATCGTCTAGACGAGCTCTGATCTTCGGGGATGATGCCCGATGGCTGGTACTATTCACGAGAGTCTGTGGCGTCCTGTCATGAGTTTTACGTGTTGAACATATGGGAGGAGAAAGGAGTGAAGGAGGGTTGTAGCCACTTACAGGATCTACTGCTAGTGCCTTGGATAGCAGAGTGACACCTACAGGTGCATTCGGCTGTTGCTACAGTGTCGTGAACGTAGAAATGCCATGTGAGGAAGTTAGGACGCTTCCTGCAAGCGAAAACCGCCGACTAGCTCGGCAAGCATGCAATTCCTGCAGCTCTTTCGTGGTAGCAAGGCCAATCAGGCTCAATCAGCTAAGAAATTGCATCTCCGGCGTCAGGAGCTTCCTCCCTCAACTGAGTCTATTTGGCTATAAAGCATCGAGGTTGAACGGGTTAGAGGGCAAGAACGGCTGGGCAAGTTTTCTAATGCTTGCTCTCTGCCAACCACAATGAAATGAGTCCGCACGCCTCCCAATAAACCTCTGCCTCTCCTAGCCGCAGCCGCGATAACTTACAAGAAGCTATTCGATCAGGAACAGATTTCAGGACAAAGAAACCGGCTGCTACCGAGATTCTACCTATGTTATTGTTGTTGTTGTACAACAGCAGATGATCCCCTGGAATAATGTGCTCTTAATATCTACCCTGGCCAGGACCATTTTCAGTGCAATCAACTCTCATAGGAATATTTCGCCTCGTGCCATGTGGCCAGCCTATTGCGAGTCCGAAGTTCTCCTTGCTCCAATGTTAACCTCGTTCCTAATCAGTACTTTTGAGAGCAACGGACATGAGCATCAACACAAGCCTAGCCATCTAAGCATATCCCGAATGGTGGCAGTTTCACGGACGCCCCTATTTCGCCCCTCGCTTCCTACTTCGAGGTTATTATCGACTTACACTGATCTGCAAACCCGTCAACCTGACCTTCAGCTTCAACTATAAGGTTGTCCTCACTATGAAGATAATCATAACCATCTGCTCTCTACGGCTGCATCCGGCGGTTTGTCAACTAGAGAGTTGAAGGCTGGAGCCTCAGTTGTTTGAAAGACAACGCTCGCGAGATCTATTTCTCGAAAATCTACCTTTGTGGATTCACGAGCAAGAGAAATTGTCGAATCGATACCGGGCATCACCCGACCAACCATTGAAGGTCTTTCTTGGGACTGCAACACAGCGAGGGAGAGATAACATCAGTCAAGGTGGACATCATCCCCGGAGATGGGCTGGGCCTGTACCGGTGGCTCCAATGAGGGTCTTCTTGTTGGCACGGGCCCTTGATTGACGGCTTTCTCTGACCACGAGGATCACGAATCAGAGCCATTGCGTCTACGAAGAGGAGGGAGTATAGAAGGGGGCTGAAGTTACAAAGACAACGGAAAGTTTCCTGACCGAGTCTAAAGGTGTGGAAGGCAGACTCTTATGTGCGCTCTGGAACAGTTGTTGATACAGTATACCAGAGAACTAATCATACAATCTTTTTAACGTCACCAATGCGAGTAACATCTTGCTGCACCTGTGAGATACCTATTGCCTCCCGACAGTTTCCTCACGTTTCCAAACCCCTTATAACCGAGATGCGCAACCTAGCCCGCACCTTGCGGTCTCGATACCTTAATGCGCCACCGTCGAAAATGATTATATCCTACACCATCGGAAAGGCCTGGCTCTGGGCATTCTATTGTTGTACAGTTTGTAGGAATAGATGAACAATCCGTTATGGAATCACGGTTGGAAGATATTGGTGTTTTATTCTAGGGGAATTTAGGCGAGGCGAGAATCTGTAAAATTCAGCACCAAATGTGTCTTTTCCGGTTCTCCATAGCACACGTCTTCTACAATAGAGTCCATTGCAAATAATGATCTCTTCAGATATCCACGTGACTAGCTGTTCATCCGGATATGTTGATGTAGTTTCTGTGTTTACTGGGGGAAAAGTGGTAAGACTATGGTTTTCTATTAATAGGCAGTCAGAGACGACGCGGTCTATGAAGAGTGCGGAGAGCAATCGTGAATGACCATATGAATGTGAGTTTACGACTTGCGATGTCGATCCTTGCATTTTGCTCTGTACGCCAATGGGCCAACTAAGGCTGGTGCCATGGGTGCGCAAAGACGAAGATCACAGATGCATATTATCGAGTCTCATGAAAGAGGAACGAATGGTGATCACAGGCTTTCTATTCACTAACTGCTGGCTATATAGGATTTATCACTGGACCCAATTCCTTCTTGAACTCCGAAATATCATGCCTTGAACCGCTCATTTGCGACCGGTGCTCTCTTCCTCGCGTCTGCTACGAACAAATGGACCCGCACGATCTCGATCGGCTCATCCCTTGCAGTTGTTGCCCTTCCTGTCAGAGGCAATATGCTGTTACATGCGCCAAAGCAATGTCAGGACCGAGGACGCGAAGAAAATCAATCGAGGAGGCCCGCTTCCCACCCGGGTGCTGGAGTGAGAGGTGCCTGAACTCCTTGCCATCCAGTAGCTGGCTCTAGGCCACGGCTGTCAAGCTCAGGATTGATACGGTCCTTGGAATATAGAGTTTGCATTGGCCATAAAGAAGGCGCAGGAACGTGTGCTGCTGCCTATGTTTTCGGGTTTCTCGGAAGGAACCGCGTCTGCTGCAGGCCCGGGTTCTTCGCTCACGAGTGGCTCTGGGTCAATTTGGATGTCCCGGAAAGCTAGAAACCGAAGAATCCTTATAAGCTCTTGCCTCATCTTCGAAAGAGACTCATTATGCCGAGAGCTTTCGCTATCTACAGCCCGCTGCGCTTCGCTTTCTCGATACCCTCTACTGAAGCCCTGGATGTCTTGGAGCGGTGTGAGGTGCGAAGCAGTATCTGAAGGTTGAATTTATTAGGTTTGCGAGGGCCACCAGTACGGATAAACAAGAACGTCTCTGGGATTGCCTGCATTTTCGTTCTGTTGTCGAACGGGGCCACTTTCTACGGTAGCTCAAGAGAATTGGGCCATCCTTCATTCACCGTGATCATCTATCCTATCCGCCTAAAGCCTTGGTCATCGAACGATCCTTGTATTCTCTTGCTGCGTTTCCAAGCGAAATTTTGCTAAGTGGTAGCTTGTACTACCTAGTACATCGCTTTGTGTTCCTATTAGACCCTATGGCGTATGGATAAGATCAAAATGATTAGTACGCGTTCCTCATCCATCTACAGGAATGATGCTGACATGAAAAATTCCTAGTGGAGATGGAGAGCCCAGTATTCCGAAGCCTCTTGCCGCACTCTCGTTCAGCCGTTTTGGGTTTCAGCCGATCAATATTCGGAATTGAAGAGGTATGGCATGATGCGCTCACCGTCAACACTTGTGACAAGACCATCAGCAGGTTTCTTTCGTCGCAATATGCCACACTCTAATCCGAGTTTGTAACAGCATCTACTCCTAATTCCCGCAACTAGCTGGTGGCGATGGAGGACTGGTCTGCAATGGCTAATGTTGATGATACTGCCGTGCTCAATGCACGTTACAATCAGCTGCTCCACATCCGCCTTCGCCTGCAGAACGGCCAATGCATCCGCTCAGTCCCTCCAATAGAAGAACCTTACTACCCTCAGTCTGATCTCATGTCAGCTCCGGCGAGCGCACTTCCATTCCATGCTCCTTTCTCGACCACGGTGAGCTTGAGGTAAGCCATGACTAGCTCGGTATTGCATGAAGCTTTCGGCCACTTTTTTACCCCCAACACAAATGCCAGCGCCTGTTGAACCTGCCAAACCTAAGCCGGAAGCGAGGAATTATGGTCCTTTCCTGCTCACTTCCGGAATGTTGCCTTTGGAGTACCATTATCGGCCAGGCCAAAGCGCCATACGGCTTTGAGCATGTGCTGAGGCTTCTCTTGCTGTGCTTCGAGGATGATTAGACAGGCTGTAAATGGTCCAGAGCATTTCAATTCGGTTTCGACAGTCGGTCTTGTTCTGCCTGCTTACCTTCGAAGTCCATGGAATTAGTGGGTACTCGAAGCATGGCCTCTAAGCATACTAGTCTGAGTACTTAGATCATATCCGAGTCGATCTTTCCTTACTTGGTCATGCGAAGGCACAACGAAGGCGCTCTGGCTCTGGATGCTCTTAGGTATGCTGCTTGAAGACTCGGCAACGTTACCTCCAAAACCAATTGGATAATAGGGGACTGTTCAAACAAATATGGCGTGAGCTCGTCAAGATTATGCAACCACAGGCCTGAGATTATGCAATGAAAATACCCATCCCGAGGCGCTACAGCTTGACATGGAAACAACGTCGATCATAGCCTGGTGCGTTCGTAAGGCTCCTCATATCGGTAGGCTATAGTCGATCTGAAGGGTCGGAACCTTCCAATGGGGGTAGAAAGCTACCAGTCACTGCACTTAGAATGCTGGTTCCTTCCACTCCCTCGCGTGGTTCCTCCATAGCGCGCTGGGATTGGTTGGTAAGTATTGACCATGCTTTTATCTCACCTTGCCGCTGCATGAGAGCTTGCCAGATGTTTTTCTGCGCGTGCCGAGATCACGCTCACTTCGTTCTGCAATCTTGCAGACAGCATGGACACCCCTAAGTCCCTGCCGTTTCTTGAGGAGCCAAATAGAAGAGGAGGCAAACTCCATGTGTTTTATGATTGCCTCTCCCTAGATCCCTCCAATGGGGCCTTTCCGAAACCACCGCGTGACGATTCACTTTTGAAATCTATCCCTTTTCCGTGGGAATACTAGGAAAACGTCGATGCAAACTGTACATGAGGGCTCGCTAGTGTCTTGGACTTCAGGAAACGCAATTATAATCTTGTAAACAAGGATGCACTTCTGGTCTAAGCTCGGTCGTTTTCCCTTTCGATCGTCCACTGGTCCGCTTCCCACTATGAGAAGTAAAGACGACCTTACCACGAGCCTTTATCCTCAAATCGGCCTTTTCCTACCCCAGAACCAGATGAGGATCCCTATACATCCCTCTCTTCCTGGGGGGGAATACAAGAAATACGTCTTGGTCTTGGACACAGCGTCAGGCATCTTTCGAACACTAGACGCACTTCTAGTATAAGTTTAGTCGTTGTCCATCCTGATCAATCATTGGTCCGCTTTCCCGGCTCGATATTCAAATCGATCCACATAGGATCCATGTATCTCTTCCAAATGCCCTTTTTCAAGATATTCTTTTGCAACCTAACGGCCACTCGTATCTCGTATGCTTCAGGCCCTTTTTTCTGGTGGGTCACCGCCAATTCGAGTAAATTGTCCTCGGTTGGGATGGCATTTCCGTGTTCTTGCACCCCTAATCTTCACAGCGTACTGGGGGGACCGACTTTAGCCATCACCCATCATGGTGAGCTGGAAGGGTTAGTCGCGGGGGCGGAACATCTCGCAGGCGTAGCGGCAGCGGATCAAGAGTGTCATGGAAAGATATACAAGGTATACAGTGACAGTCAGGCCTCTCTGAAAGCAGTGGAAGTCATGACATCAACAAAAGATCAGGCACGTCTGCGACGAGTTCAGGCTGCACATGAGGACATTCGGTCTCAAGGAGCCACGCTGGAGTTACATTGGGTGGCAGGACACGCAGGAGTGCCCGGAAATGAAGCAGCAGACAAGGTGGCTGACGGTGCACATGAGTTGCCTCTATCGCTGGTCGAGCATCAGCGCACTGAGGTGGCGGCGCGGCTGGCGCTCATACAGGAACAGGCCAGACAGACATGGAGGGTAGCCTGGAGGGAGGGATCCAACGCAGCCCATTTCCGATATCTGGCACCAGAGGTGACTCATCAGCATCTGCGTCTACACAGGGGCCGTGCGAAGCCTCACAGCGCATTGCTGACGCAGCTACGCACGGGGAAAATTGGCTTCAATCAATTTCTACATGAGAGGCGAGTACCCGATGTCGCTACGGCGGCGTGCGAGTGCGGCAGAGGTCGAATGTCGGTCAAGCACGTTCTATTAACATGTCCTAAATGGAAGGTAGAACGAAAGGCGATGCAACGCGGAGAGAACACCACGGACTTGAGAAAGCTCCTAGGAACCATGAGCGCGGCGACAGCGGCCATCCGAATGGTACTCTCGACAAGCATACTGCACCAATTTCAGGCTGTGGCGCCACCGGAGAGCCAGATGGAAGAGAGGGGGAGTAGGGAAGGAACAAGCCCATAGAGTTCTCGCATTGGGAACAGTTACAGTATAGGGCGCAGGGAAAAGCGGTAGTAGATACGGAAAGGGCGCTACGCTAGCGCAGCGCCCGCTACATTATATAGAACCTCGCATAGGCCCATAATGGGTGTTGAATCGAGTAAGAATCAAAAAAAAAAAAAAAAAAAAAAAAAATTCACAGCGTAAATTTGGATGTAGCCAAACTTTTCCGGTTTAGAAAAGAGGACCAGTTCAGGCGAGCACCATCGTCACCATGCAACTCGTAGTTCCCCCATACAACAAGGTACCTCCAAACCTTCCGGTCACCCTCGGTAACTAGGGCTACTGCCAGTTTTCCAATTGAGACCAGGCCATGTCTGATAGCTCTTCTGGCAAAGTCTGCGTTGTAGGCTACCTTTCGTGCACATGGGTTTGGAAGGCGGCCGTCTCTCCAGGGGCTTGCGGTAAGTTCCCCGAATTGTATCACGGCGCGAGCTGGAATCAGGTCCCAATTTAAGAGATTTTGTCAGCGTTCGGTAATAACGCATCTTAAAGATAGGAAAGATCTCATAGTAGCCAGAGGGACAGTTTAAGGCTTTATTGAACCAACTAGAAATACTATTGGAGAACGGTGGCGGAGCTTTGTCGACTCGTCCGCTGTACTCTGATTCCTATTATTCTCGCTGTCATCCAGGCGCCAGATCTTATAGTCATCAATTGTAATACCACCAAAAAATTGGAATCGGCCATGGGGGTGTTCCCAGATGGGACGACCGTATGAGGGCGAATCTTGCGAGAACCTGGACTTTCGGTCGCCCAATGTTTTGGTGATGGAGGCTACGGCTACGAAGTCATGGCACGTAAGTGATTGCGCATCTAAGACTGGTATTGTGTCGTGCCAGGCGTTAAGAAGACAGAAATCTGCCTTCCAGAAAGGTCGTCTTTGAAGTTGCGGATGGTGGATTCTCCAATAGGTTCAGAAGGGTCGCTTATATGACATGGCCAAACCATTCATCGATTGACCTTCCGGAATAGCGTGTCGCTTGTAATAGTTCTTTGGCCTTTCCGAAAGTGCTGTTATGAGTGATCGAACTTCAAAGGGGTCTAGGTGGGCAAGGCGGCACTTGATCGCCGCTCATCTTCCTCTGCGTTCGCAACCTTTTTATGACTATCCAGGCATCTTTACCTCCAGTCCATATTTCGAAAGCTAGTCGAAAAGCAGTCACGTCTCCCAAGTCATGACCTTTCCGGAACACGTGGAAGGAGCTAAAGGCTACATGATCTACCACCTACGCGTTTCTCATAGCATGGTAAAGTTGGAATACCCCTTTGAAGGCTGAGAGAGTGCTCTTGACGGTCCTAACATGATGTAGTTCTTGCGCGGACTATGCGTGATCTCTGGTACTCTGTAGCTCGCTCAATGTTTGGGAGCGGACTCGATCGCACGAAGTACCGGTATTGGAGTTATCAAGCTATGCTCAAGAGGCCCAAAGGTGGCTAACTGCATGGTCGTCTGAGACAGATCCCTGCTTCTTCGCAAGCCGATCTGCGGGTTCGCTAAGCTTTATGTGCAATGAAGAAGACACAAGATCCGAGGACGCCAAGTATATTGTGCACGAAAGAAAAGGTCTCTTGTTAATTTATTAGACTTCTTGTATGGAAAGTAGGATTTCGAGAAGGGGTGAATTGCTTACGATGATATGCAATGGCGGTGAACAAGAGATGAAGAACGTACATTGGTATTCACAGTATTGTTGGGTAGGTTGATCTTGAATATCAAGGAGCCAACAACGTCCACAGGCTGAACGCAGTACAGCTGCTTGAAACTGTTGGTTGACGATACTGGTCGGTGGCTTTGAGTATCTAGCCTACTGTGTTTGAGAAAGCCCTGCTACGTGTTAGCATAGCTAAGTGGCCATAGTTACCAGCGAAGCTTTGGCTGTGAAGGTCTAACCAGTGTAAAGAGGCTTCAAGCACTCGATTGGAATCAAAGACCTGTGATAAAGGGCCGGCAGCTGGGTTGGCTAACGAGGTAAGTAAGTTTCTCGTTAATAGTCTTCAATAAAGCCAGACACCCAGGGGACCTGATTCGGGTTGGGCAAGATTGCCCGGTATTTGCTCGTCATCTTGAGGTGAGGGAGGCCTGTCGTTGCTGGCTGCCCAGCGGAGACGAGCACTAGGAGGACCCTAATTCGGGTTGGGCAACATTGCCCGGTATTTCTTCTCCATTTCCTAGTGATTGAGGCATACTTTTACAGGCCACCAGCAGAAAAAGACCCCAGGATCTATTTGGTTCGGGTTGGGCAAGATTGCCCGGTACTGCTTGTTCCTCTGAGGTGAGCGAAGGCACGCAGACCAGTCAACGATGGTGTGCTCGAACACAACATGTCTTCACATGACGCTTTAGATGCTGGTGAGCTCTTCGGTGGTGGCTCATGGGGTCAGAAAAATCGGGGATCTATGGTTACGGAAAGCAACAAAGAGAAGCTGGTGTGCGCTTAGGGCTCGGCGCTGACCTCAGCGATTTACTAACGGACTCTGACGCCCTTAAGCGTGAACTTAAGCCTCTGGAAGGTAAGAAGGCATGATAAATGATACGGGACATTTCAAAATCTCTGTGGAATATATCTTAAAGGGTATCTCATGAACTAACTGAGCTAATCGAAATGTCTGTGCTGCTGCAAGCATGAGTATGGAGGCTGGCCGCAGCTATCAACGTGCGGATTGAGATATCATAATCCTGACAACGGAGAATCATGCTGATACGTACATAACGGTTAAGCTCCGATGATAAAATTCATCCTAAAAGAGTGGTAAAACTCTCGCTCTGCTTAAGAACCATCGCGTAGCCATCAGGGAGAAGATCGAGGGGAAATTCTTTTCGATTATAAAATACAATGCTGATTTGATAACATCATGAATGAGTGATGAGAACGTTTGGTCTAAAGCGTTCAATTTTCTTTCGTGCACTTATTTCAATAACTGCTTTGGACTATAAATTTTGTTAGGCTGGTTGATATCCTCAGCGAGAGGTTTTCTGGCTTTTTATAATAAGTACAATCGAAAGTTTATGAGGATGATAAAGGTGAAGACGATGCTACCTAGCGAAGCAAGTATCGCGCGGCTCATGACCAGCAGGGTATAATTGAATGGCGAGGAAAGTACGGTATGCATACTATCTCTGAGGAAGATGGTTAGTTGCGCTTCTGTTTCCGCAGCCGTGCTTAATACATCTTGACGAAGCATCAATCCCCTTTCAATGACTTTGTGATGGACCAGAAAATATGGCCTTGAGATAAGATGTTCGGTGAGCTGCCTCAAGGGATCACTTCGAGAATAAATAACTTCATTTATTGAGGTAAATGTGGTCACATCGACAACAACAATAGATCAGTGGAAAACGATAGATATCGATGTAGACCAATAGGTAAGTCGTGGCTCATACCGACACATCCGACATCAGGTATAACAGCGACCGGCCATATGTAGTCTTGTATGGACAATAGGAAGCTCAGACTCATGAGTAAAAGTGGGCTTATTGTGTATGAGTGGGACTACCGACACGAGAAGGTAAATGTATTATTCTGAAGACTCAGTGAACAGTAACGACCAAAAACCTCAGAATCCGGCGCTCCTTGGTTGCCTGCTCATTGCCTGCTGAATTGATGCATGACATGCAGTCTTCGCTTCGCACTCTTCGGCATCATGACCGTCGGCGAGAAAGTGGTTTCGTATCAAAGGGTTGTGCGCCATTGCCTGCAGAATGGTGAACGTGTAAAATGTCTGACCAAGATTGTACAGCGCTCGTGGGCCCAAAGGTATGTGAGATAGCAGACACTTTCCAAGAACAGAGATGTTACAAGATGCAAAGAATAGGACAATCCGTTCTTTTTCCCCCTTAAATTATGCTGGAAGTGTCCAGGTCAATAGAATATCACATTAAAAACTCACCTTAATCCGAAGCTCATCTGAAGTTAAAATCTCCTTGTCCTGTTCGTGCTCCGCTTAGGATGGTATTGACCTTCCATATCAGCAGCCTTGAACAAATATGCAAGGAAGCATGTAGAAGGTGTGAGTATCGATGCCAATTTTTTCCAACTGAGAGAAGTATATATACCCAAAATCAACGATAGATCTGAGGTGAACAACAAAGTCTGATATCAGACATAGGATTTTCGATTAATTCAACATAGCCAGTTAGATTTCGATTGAGATCCTTCAAATCTAGAAAGCCTTGGCTTGGTTCACTGTTGGTCTGAAGCTCGAACCAAGAAGTGCCAACCAACAAATATATATAAAAGAGAAAGGGATAAGGCAAAGTAGTCTTCAACATATGAAAAGCTAACCCCTGAGTGCCACTAATCGGCAAGTCTATTGTTGTAACACAGAACGTTGTAAAAGAGCTGGATCTTACACGACGAACAATCCGTAAGGCTTATCTTGCATTACGCATTCATGAATTCCATTACGCAGCCATATCTTCACGGGCCATCGATGATGGAGGACAGTCGCTCGCCCTAGCCACTTTATATCACTATGGTGTGAATCACGCCACACAAACCATCACTCAACGATCCTTTCCTTCACCGACTACCCCTGACCATCACCATGGCATCACCCATATCCCAAAAAGCTCAGACTTGAGCTATGGTACAAATAATGTTCTCCAAAGCGCTAAACCGTTTGGAGCAACTTTATTATCTACAAGAGGACATGGCCCAAGCCCTAGAATCGCTCACGAAATGATCAGAGAATGTAACCGAGCAAACGGAAGTACTTGCTCTAGCGGTCCTCCCTATCTCCCTAACCCCCGCATATCCCCCCTATAACCCCTATCCCCCTCCCCCCCCCCCAAAAAACCCCAACCTAACACCACCCAACACCAAGCTCAACGCACTTGACCCCGACCACGCCACCACCCCCCACCTCGACACCACCGCAGCCCAGCACAACCGAAACCGTCCCGCCCCCATCTAGATCAAACCCCCAAAATCCGCAAGCCCCCAAGCTCAAAACTAACGAGGAAAACGATGCACACTCCGAATCCGTAGAACCCACCCACGACGACCTGCAGGAATCCGTCAGGCGGGTCGAAGACCAGATCCCGGAATATAATAGTACAGATTCGGACGATCGCTCGCCAGGTAACGCTCTAGATCGCTTTCGAGATGCCGCGGAGAGGCTGTCTTAGAGGGAGCAGGCACGGGCTTATAAGGTGTGGCGTCGGGTCCTGAGGCGGTTGGCTTTTGGGTGGGTAGGCTGCGCGTTCTGGGTTTTGCGGGGGTGGTGGTGTGTACGGGGGGTGGTGGAGGCGTGGGAGGCGGAAGAAGGGGGGGGTGGAGAAGGTTTTTGATGCTGTGTGTTTTGGCGATTTGCTCGGCATTTTGCAACTTCCTTCTTCGAGATTCTATCAGTCGAATATTCGGGTTTGCGAAACGGTCATGTCGGACGACGCTGGGATTGTCAGGTGGGTTTTGAAGTACCATTGTGGGGGTTTGGCAGCAGACTTGTCTCGAAGGGGATACCTGTTTTTAAATCTTCTGAAAGCCATCTGAGCAACTCCGCGTGATATATTTACTTGTCTTGCTGCCCGAGAAGCCAATCCGTTCCCTTAGACTAAGCCGAGAACACTTCCATCAAATCCTATTTCTCCATTCGTCGGATGGAGCCCTTAGCGCTGTCGTTAAGCGAGAGGCACGTGTTTGTTGTCAAACAAAACCTCCCGGATCGATTTTCATTAGGATGACTCGACCTGCTGTAGTTTTTCTGGTCCAATAGGGTTTTCAAATGGTTTTTTCTTCTATTCGGCGGTTAGAGGAGTTTCGATATGCATCGACACGTCTGTGGCATGACAAGAAAAGAGTGAGTGAGGAGATGTGAAGGGGAAGCAAACGCGCAGTTGGAAATCCTTCAGGGTTCCATTCACAAGATGATGCAATCACGAACCGCAACATCGATATCGACATCTCTCCAATATATACACTGAAACGCTCTCATCATGTCATATCCTCGCTCCTTCTGCCAACTTTCCAATCCGAGCAATCTCAAAAGCGATCCAAATTCAACTGCGTACTGACCTCCCACCGCTGGCCCCCACTCCCATATCCACCCCCCAACCGGTTCTTAATCAAACTCGTAACCCGCTCCCTCAACTGGTGCAATCCATCCTCCGTGCCCCTTACCCGTAGTTGCAGATTCGCCATGCACAGCCCATAATGCACCTGCCAAAATCGGGCCTCCTCGATCGCCGTGACTGAAGGATCGGACTCGATATCGCGCATCACTTCTGCAACGCCGTTGCCCGAGTACGACATCAGTAGCATGAAGCCGAGAGTTTTGACGAGGCGGAAGCCGAGGACGCACATGGAGATGGCGATGGTGCAGGAGAGGGCGCGATCGAGCCAGAGGTAGACTTTTATTGAGAGGAGGGGGAGGAGGAGCAGGAGGAGGGAGCAGGAGATTGTGAGGAAGTGGGATGGGTTGCCGAGGATTGAGGGGAGAGATTCGATATAGGCGAATCGCATGACCTTGCCGATCCTGGCATGATTGCGGAGGCCGAGCGCGGAGATGACGGTAGAGACAATGGCGAGCAGGGCAGCAGCGTCGATTTCTCCGGGCGAGACTCGCTCGTGGTCATGGACCTGATGTGGTTCATGGCCCATACCTTCAAGCACATGCTGCAGGTTGTGCGATATCAGATCCATGCCCATGAACAGCAAAAGCACAGACATGGCGAAACCAGCCAGCACTTCTGCGCGCTCGAGACCAAAGGGATGCCGCACGCTAGAGCGCTTCCAGACCTCGAAGTTGCCAAGGATATCGACGACCACGCACAGCATGGCGCCAAGGGAGTCGAAGAGGATAAGATGAGAGAGTGCGGTGAGGGCTAGAGATCCTTCGGCGCTTGACAGAGTATAGGCTGCAACGGCCATATGACAGATGCTCCACCAGAAGCGGGTGTTTTGTTCTCTCGACATACTTCTTCGGCATTCCTTGAGCGTGGGTACTGGAAGGGAATTTGGGAGAGCGAGAGGAGCGCGAGGAGCGGGTTCGAGAAAGAACTGGTGGGAAACGCTACTGTGTTTATATTTATGGCCTCTTCTTTGACCAACACTCTACGCAGCATAGAAATCAGCATCTCCACCTGTAGATCGTTGAAAGGGCCTACTCACAGATTTCGAGACCGGAGACTTAGCCAACGACGCTGGTTGGAAGTTGAAAACACCTTTGCCTACCTCTGACGCGGCACTGTTGTAGCTGCCAGAGCTATCGAGTGTGCCAAGTGACATGGGACTGTACTGCGAATTCGTATCTGTTGGGCTTAGGGGATTCGACGGCGTTCCCACGAGTGACTGTGCCGGGCCACGACGTCCCATAGGAAAGCTCTCGTCCATTGGAGAAAGGGCAGAGGGGTCGAAGGTTGATTTGGTAGGGGAGTTTTGAAATCCATGGAGACCTAAGCCGGTATTGTCTTGTGTATCGTCAGGATCGGGGCTTGGGGTTCGAGGGAAGACGAAGGTAGGGATATTGGAAGCCATGGTGGGTAATGTGCTATAGTCTAAAGTCTTTTCATTTAGGTATACAGCTTGTTAATTCTGGCCACAAGAGACAGCAATTTGTTCGTTGAAAGAAACGGCCAACGCGTGAGCCAGCAGCAGCTGTTTTGAGACTAGACGCGGGTGCACCCGAACCTTAAAGCACACACTAACCCTTATCACGAAACGTGGCACGCTGGGGGTTACAGTTGGTGGGGGGTTGGAAAAGTTGAGCCAGGGCCGGAACTTTTTTTTTTGGGTTTCGGCCCCGGCTCAACTTTCTGCATATGCTAATCATGAGTTCAAAATTATTCCAATCCCGACTCAGCTTTCTGCATATGCTAATCATGAGCTCAAGAATTGATGTTATATAGCTAAAGTAGCTAGATGATAAACAGCAAGAGCGAAGTATTGAAGTCGTGCATATGCACAGCTTGAGCGAAGCATCGAGAAAACAGCACAGTCACAGATCATGCATATATCATGAATAGCAAGACGAGCGAAGATTCTTCTACATATGCTTAGCATATGCACAAAACATGCGAAATCATGAACTCAATTTGTGACATGTTATTCAACAAGCTCATCAGATCTTTCTCGTGCATTTTCTTCTTCATTCTCGTTGTTCAGCTCATGATTTGCATCATCGCTTTTCTCGTTGTTTTCAACATTTGCATTGAATGAATCTTGAGCGAGCTGAGTTTCTTCTTAGTATATGCGCGACATATGCGAAGTGCGACACTCATCTTCAAGTCGTTCATTGATGTTTCTTTGTGCTCAGTTGATGCTGCGCATATGCACAAACGAGGCTTTGATGACCAGATGTGAATTTTTTTGTGGCCTCGCTTAATGCTCTTGGCATATGCTTCGCATAGGGCCCGGAGCTTTTCCAACTCGACGTCAGATCTTGGATGTGCGGGGCATATGCCAATTTTAAAGTCCAACCCGACGCCAAGAATTTTTTCCGACCCCGGCTCAACTTTTCCAACCCCCCGGCCAGCTGTAACCCGGGCACGCTGTGCGTGGCTCGGCCCTGCCTGCGATAACTAAGGTACCTTACCTCCGTACTCCGTTCCTATCAATATCCTGCCAGCAATGAAATCTCCTTCACAACGGGCTATGATGTCTCGGCAGCAAAACTTCAAACAATGTCTCGTTTCATTCATCATATGCTCTACCACTGATATTACCTGCACCCCTCTATTATTAGTTGCCTCTGAGCCTCCATGATGAGCAGATGGAGCCATCACAGCCTTCCTTATAGCCTCAGATGCCGACTTGGAAATACGGAAGAACGTGGGATGGCCATCTCTATGTTACATTCTGATACTTCAATGGGAAGCATACGTGTGAAAAAGTAGGGGTCATCTACGGTCCATACCTTGAGATCCTCTGGTGAAGTAAAAGGTGACCGATGTTGTCACAGCATCATCCACCATATACATTATTAATTCCAACATCCTCTACTATGGTAGAAGGTGCTTGTAGAGGTCTCTTTACTTTTACAAGTTCGATTGCAGTAGAAGGCAAAAAGAAAATCAATATACTATGGGTATCAATCTGTCTACGTACTGGAGGAATGGTTCCTCTCTTGTGTCAGCCACATCTTTCGATACACACCATCACGCTTTGCCATCAGTACGTCGTGGCTCCCCCATTCCACGATCCTACCCTCGACTAACACACCAATACTATCAGCCTTCCGGACAGATGCTAGGCGATGAGCGATCGTAATGGTGGTGCGATCCCGGGTCGCTTGCTCAAGTGCACGTAAGACTGCTGCTTCCGATGTCGGATCCAAGGCAGAGGTGGCCTCATCGAGTATTAGCAAAGCTGGGTCTCGAATAAGAGCACGAGCAATAGCGAGGCGCTGGCGTTGGCCGCCAGACATGTAGTTTGTATCCATGCCGCTCCCACCACAAGGGGTGTCAAACCCCTGTGGCAAAGACTGGATGAAACCAAGGATGTTGGCTTCTCGACATACTGCTTCTAGAGTAGCGTCGTTGGGCGTATCAGGTAGTTTTGAATTGCGAGAAGTGGGTATTGCAAGGAGTAGGTTCTCCTTAATGGACCCGGAAAAGAATTTCGGGTCTTGAGACACCAGCCCGATGGTGTCACGATATCGTCGCACGTTGAGAAATTTGATATCGAAGCCGTTCAGAAGGATTCTTCCTTTGGTAGGCCTGTAGAATTGCTCGATTAGGGATACAATTGTGCTTTTTCCAGAGCCTGAGGGACCCACAAGCGCAACATGTTTACCTTGCGGAACGTCGAGATTGAAATTATTAAGGACAGGCGCCGCTGGCCGAGATGGGTAAGAGAAGCTAACTTTTTCAAAGGTGATAGACCCTCCCTCAACACCCTTACTACCGTACTTCGAATCGGAGTCAATAGGAAGAGGGCCTCGGCGATAGAGATTCAGCACATTTTGAGCAGATAGAAGACCTTTGTTAAGGGCCGGTGACCGGCTGAATGACTCTCCCGCATCCTGAGCTCCAAAGACAATGGCAATAAAGCAGACGAAAAAAGAGTATAGATCAGCATGATGCTCGCCAATCAGCTTCGCGCCGTACCAGATGATGAACGCATTAGCAAAGTAAGTCAGTGCTTGAGAGATGGCAAACAGACTTGCTTCTTTGTGGACGGATTTTGAAGCTGTAGATGTCGCCTCTTTCAGAATGCTGGAATACTTCTTTAAAACCGGCTTCTCTTGTACCAAAGCGGCGACTGTCTGGAGAGATGACACGACTTCCAGGGCATATGTATTGGACCGGATATGATGGGTCTGGAGCTTCCGTTGGAATGCATCCAGGAGAGCGAAACGCAGGTAGCCCGAGAGCAGCAGTAGTGGTATGACTGACACCGAAGCTAATGCTAGTCTCCAATTTAATATAAACGAGACGATAGCACCAAGCAGCAGGTTTGTAAGTGTCGAAAGAAAGATTCCAAGAGTAAGTGCATGGACGCCGGCCATATTAGCACATTCGTTTGACAACGAGGAGACTAATGACCCTGGTGCATTCTTTTCCTTGTCGAACCAGTCAACGCCTTGGCGAAGAATGTTTCGCATGGTTATGGAGCGAACCCTGGCAATCATACGCTCACATGAAAGGCCTAGAAAGAAATTTGCGAGCAAATGCAAGATGAGCAAAGTCCCACCAATTGCAATAAAAACTGCTGAGTAGTAGTCGCAATTATTGCGGAAATTAGGCTCCTTGGGATCTGCGAATACCACGATGAGCTTGGCGAAGACCAGGGCTTGTAAGGGAAAAGCAGCACCACAAAGGACGGTCGCCATAGATCCTACGATCATGTAGGCCATTTCCGGTCTGTTGAAGCGTGCAATTTCCAAGATGATTGAGGGGAGTGTAGGCGGGAGTTCTACAGCTTCCTCCTCAGCTTTCAATGTCCTCTCGTTTAGAGGGGAGACTACATCACTGTAGCATGGCAACTGGTGGTCGAATTGGTTGTCCTTCTTATCCAAGGTATCTGTATTTGGGTGGTCGTCTCCTTGTTCGCTTACTAATGAAGCGTATATACCACCTTGACTCAATAGTCGATTATGGGAGCCCTCCTCGGCAACAACGCCCTTCTCCAGGACAACGATCTTGTCTGCGGCTTCAATAGTGCTCAAACGATGGGTAATAACGATAGTTGTTCTTCCCGGAGCGGCTTTGTACAGAGCATCCAGTACAAGAGCCTCAGTCTGTGAGCCCAGTGCGGCGGTAACTTCGTCAAAAATCATGATCTTTGCGTCGCTTAAAACAGCGCGAGCGATTGCTACTCGCTGTTTTTGGCCACCACTGAGCAATGTACCTCTCTCTCCAACCATCGTATTAAGGCCATCTGGAAGAGTAAGAATCCAATCGGTCAGATTGGCAATCCTACACGCCTCCATAACCAAGTCCTCTACATCTTCGTCATTTGTGCAGTGCGGACAGTAATTTCGGAGACCGAATTTGATGTTTTCTAGGATGGATCCAGAGAACAGTCTTGGTTCTTGTGACACTAGAGCTATTTGCGACCGGAGAGAATGAACGTCCATGTTCCTGATGTCCTGTCCAGCAATCTTGATAAGGCCAGCTGAAACATCGTAAAAGCGTTCAAGTAAAGCGACGATCGTAGATTTGCCCGACCCAGAGCAACCGACAATACCAGTCATTTTCTGGGCTGGGAGGTCGAGCGTTAAATGGTTAAGAACCTTAAGATTTGGTCTCGATGGGTAGGAGAATTCAACATTCTCAAAGGCGATACTGGCATGTGGAAATATAGCTTTTCGGCATGACCGATAGTACGGGTCGATCTTGGGCAAGCGGTCGATTATCTCAAAGATCCTCCTCCCAGCTTCAAGTGCTTTCGAGAACACTTGCAGGTTAGAAGCGACCTGTCCCAATGAGAAAGCTGCAATGACGATAACGAAAAGTACGTTGACAATTGTCCCAGTATCGAGCTGCTGCGTTCCTAAAAGCCTTGATCCTTCCCAAAACGCAAGACCGTAGCCCAGGTACAGTATGCAGTTTATTGAACCTATCATAAGACCCTGCCATAGGTACTTCTGGCTCCCAGACTTTGCACAAAGCCAGAGTTTCGACGTGTAAAGCGAACAGAGTCGGTCCTCCACGCCAAGGCCCTGCACGACGCGCGAAGATGATGTAGCCTCCCGCGCAACGTCGTTCGCACTTGACAGCGCGTTGGAGGCATAGCGAGAGTGTTTAGCCATGATGCTTCCAACCAGGCCAGTTGAGGCAAACATAAATGGCAGCATTGTCGACATTATAGCGGCTAGTTTTGGACTGCGTGTGAATGCGACTATCATTGCGGTGAGGAATGTGGTCGCAGAGGTTACTGTCATAGCCAGCTTCTCCGAAAGCCCATCTTGAACCAAGTCAACATCAAAAGCTAAACCATCAATAAATTTGCTGACCCCTACTTGGTCAACGTATGCTATGTCTTGACGCAAGATTGCTCCTAAATACTCTTCCCGAATATGATTCGCAAGCTTGTGGCCAGTACTGACGAAACAATAAGTAGATATGTACGTTGCGGAGGCCACTGCGATGGCGATGGCCACAAGGTAGAGGGCGCGAAGATTGATCGAATGCTGAGTTTGAGTAATAGAGCCGCCTTGTGCTATCTCAATGAACAGGTTTGTCATAGAGCCAAGAACAACGGTCATCAGTGGCTGTTGTACTGGATCAGCTTGACGTTTGAAGTTTGACTTAGGGGTCTCACCAGTGCAGTCCCTGCTATCATACAAGATATTATTCCAACTACGTGGAGAACCCTATCATGAGGCGAAGCGTACCGTGCGAGCCCAGCGAAGGAGACGGGTCGATGGTCCATGGATCCATGGTCTCCAGCTATAGATATGGTGGATGTGGAAGATGTATCCGAGAGCTCGAAATCTTTGATCTCATGGCGCGGAGGCTGCCGAAATAGTATCTTGAGGCTCTTCATATCCTATGATCATTCCAAGCTCAAGAATCAGACCTATTTTCGAGCGACTAGGTTCGTTGAGGGTTTCAATCCCTTTTCTTTTGAAATCCTTTCTAGGGCTACTCAGTCAAAACGCCAGTGAAGAGGTGTACTTTCCAACACACTCACGCACACACACACACCACCATGCAAGATGATTATATGGACGAAGAAATACAGAGACGCCAAACGAAGCCACAGGCAAGATAATGGAAAGGTTAGGGAGGTTCGCAGTGCCCTGCCTTGCAACGAAGATAGGAGAAATCATTCAGAGCCGAGAAATAGATCTCCATGAGATCTACCTCGGAAGTTGCTCGTTCAGCGGGACAGGTCGATGAGGATTACGGTATCATTGAAGACATCAGCATGAGTGCCACCTCCGTAACTGTTTTGCGTGGCATCAGAAAGTCCGCCTGTTTCAGCATCTTGGGGCACTCGGCGTACGGAAAGTCCCATTCTAGGCAGATACGAGTATGTAGGTACACGTACATCGCGATACTCGTGTGGGGCATCTGGAAGTCGGAGCAGTTCCTCAATACAGGCAACCCCCCACAGATCCCGCGTGGGCGTCGCAGCATTTTCGCGGGATGGTTCTTCGTTAGCATCAACCCTTTCAGCCACGATGCACGACCGATGAACTGATGGCTATATAGCTGAGACCCAGTCAAGGCTCAGACTTCAAGACATTGGCATCGCCGTGTCAAACTGGACAAGGGTGTTTCCCGTAGGCTGCGATTCTGCGAAGTCATCCAAAGGGTGGCTAACCCAAAGGGGCTTAGCCAAGGAAACACGTCTGAGGTCAAACGCGGGAACTTGATACCCTACCTCAATCTCACAATAACGACTTACTGCCGTGCATGAACCCTCAGGTCTTCAGCCTCCTTACGGTAATACTTCCTCAATGCAGTAATTGGCCTCGTGTTATGCCTAGTCATGCAGACACACACCGTACACACCCAGGGTCTTTCTATCAGATACAGTGAACCTGTGAAACGGGTCCACAACAAAGGATCTACGCTGCCTACTTTACTGTATAGTGTTGATGTCTCAAACTCACACTGTACTGATACACGATCATCTGCCTAGTTAGCCAAGAGGACAGTAAGGCGCTAAAGCATTACTACGACGCTGGACGGCACCCAAAGCACGTGGGAAACGATTAGCAAGGCCGATCATCCAGCTACTATTGTGCAAGAATCGGTCAGCACCACATGGAAAGATTCGAGGGCAGCTGTGAAACAAGTGAGATTGTAAAGGAGCCATCGGCCAGCACTCGAAGGCAGGTGATAAAGTCCAGACAGTGCAACTGCGGCGAATCTACAGTTATGAGGGCCTTGAAGCGGGATGGAGAAGGTGACACCCATCTCCGCTGAGGTTTACCGTTGTATATTAGATATTAGTTAGATATCACGATCGACGCTTGCCACGCGTTCAGCCGTTGGGTCTATCCAGCCTCCTTAGAATCGAGTCTGGATGCCAATTTTAGCGGGCGCTGGTGATGTCTCAACCTGTACTGCTGCCGTCTAGCCTTTCCTTTCTCATTGAATTTCGACCTGAACGCATCCACTAGGATGGGTCGAATGCGGCGGGCCTGTAATCTGGAATGGAACACCTGACGCTGCTGGAACTGGACAGCTCTAGCATCAACCCGTCTTCGGGCCTCAATATCTGAGAAGCATATAATCTATAAGAAGGACTACGTTCCGGCATTGATCGATTTCTTCAAACTCAGAGCTTCTCTATTTCTTCTATTATCTCCTAATCTGTTGGCCTGCTAGGCTTCATCCCTCTTTATCATTTCAATTCAAGCCATGGCACAACCGAGCACTATGAGCTGGCCTCGTCCCCGTTCTCCGGATACTTTGAGTAAGCAGAAGATGAGCGTGGAAGAGCAAGCACTGCAAGACACTCGCCGCTTGAATACACAGACACCTCCAAATGACATGGTAAGACACCCGATCTCTCGACATTATCATGTTTAGCTTTATAGATCAGCCGAAGCTCGTTCGTCTTGAAGCAGACCTTGTTTTGGTTCCCAAGAATCTTGTGCAGAGACAAGCAGTAAATCCATTACTGACTAGACCGTGAACGTAGGCTTTCTGGGGTGAGACTGCCTCAGCGATCGATGGTCTTTTACCAGACTATCCAGTCCCTTCCTTGAACGCCATCATTACTGAAGTCGTAAGAGTATCCAAAATCCAGGATGCGACAGCATCAAGGCAATTGGCGGGTGCTTTCTCCGCAACCCAAGCAACACTCGCACAGTCGTTCGGACGCCTTGCCGGAAATTTGAGCTCAGAGTCCAGAGCTGCAAACTGGGCCACAGTCCGTTTCAAATCATTTCTCCTCTCACTTCGTGGGCCCTTATCAGAGTCGAGCTTAGCTTGTGTACTTCCCTCTCCTTTCAAAAATCAGAGTGCTGCCGCTGCCGCGCTATTGAGAGGCCTTGCCGAAGTATATACGGATCCCGCGGTATTTCAGTTCGTAGGAGCAAGCAAGGACGGCAAGAAATTCGAAGTCAGGCAGCTCACCGAGCTGCTGGCTACCACACGTGTTGCTCAGCTTGGTCTAGATGAGATCAAGACGATTCCCAGCTCTCGTCATGTGATTGTTTGGTCCAAAGGTGTCGCTTTCAAAATCGACATTATCGATGTGCAGAGACGTCCCGTTGCTGCTTCGGTCATACTCAATCAAATACAACAAATTCTCAACGACACTGCTGCGAAAGTGGTTAGTGAAAGGAGCATCGCATCACTCTCGACTTCTTGCAGTAGGGATGAATGGGCAAAGGTCCGATCCGAATTGTCAGGCTCCGGTTTATCTTTACAGGTATTGGAATCATCTATCACTTCAATCGCTCTCGAAGCCATCAGCACATCAGAGACTTCTGAGCTAATGGGACTTGCCAAAGGAGACACAGGCAATGTCTATTCCGACAAGACTTGTGGCTTTTCTGTGTTTACAAATGGGGCTTTGGCTGGCCGTGTCGATCACGCAGTTGCTGATGGCGGAGTCGTCGCATTTTTCATGAGTTTCTTAATTGATGCCTACAAGAGGGTACCAGCTCGCTTAGAAGTATCAGACTTACTCTCATGCCATCCTGTCGCTCCAATTCAGCTACCCAGTCATCACGTTCCTTTGCCATCGCAGAATTCCGCCTCACAACAGCTCTTTGCCAAAACTTCAGATATATTCGAAATTCAGCATCCTGGCGACGTTCTAGAACTTCTAAGGAATTCGAAACTGTACAACATCACACTTCAGCTCGCTTTCCAAGCTGCAATCTCTTCACTTCCAGGTGATGCAACACTTCTTCTTGCGGAGCCAACATCTGTTCGTCGATTTGCAAATGGTCGTTGTGACCCAAATTACGTCGTGACTAAAGAGTCTGTTGCATTCTGCGCAGGATTAAAACAGCGGAAACCAATGGAGGAACTACTACCCCTTTTGATGGCTAGCATCCACCAGTACAAGAAGCAACTTGCGGAAACAAAGAACGGAGCTGGCATTGGACCTGGGATTGCACTTCTCCGTGAATGTGTTTCTCAATTACCAGAGTCAGAAGACAAGCAAATCATCACGAATTCCCTCCTTGAATTCCGCAAACCCACTGCGTATTTTACTGGCGAACCCCTAGTTCCCTTGGGCATGACTGCTCAGTCTGCTGTCTTCGCACCGGATCAGATTGCTATGACATATATGGGTCGCCCGGAGAAAATATCAATGTGCTTGACAGGCTCAGGTCGGTTTTCGACGTTGCTTCAGCCTTTGCGAGCAGCATTTGAGCAATCTCTACAGCTCGTTGGAGGCATGACCGCTACGCTAGCTACGATCGAATCCATGTATGCAGAGAAGGCATTGCCCACTCTTATATCGTACGCGAGCCACAAGAACCAAATAAGCGACAAAGGTGCCGTCGTCGTTCATGCAGGCGCTGGCGAGTCTATGGGATACTCCCAACAGGAGAGAACCCTAGTCGAATTTATCCTCTCCGTCGTTGTATTCGACGCCCAGCAAGCTCTAAAAGCCGGTTCTAGCGCTATCGACGTTGCTCAGAAATGCGTGGTTGCGCTCGAGAACTGCGTGTTCTTTAATGCCGGCAAAGGAGCCGTATTCAACTCATTGGGGGAGCATGAATTAGAGGCTGTCGTTGCTGATGGCAAGACAGGGCGGTCTGGTGCAGTTGCCAACACAAAGCATGTTCGAAATCCAATCTTGGCAGCGCGAAAGGTCCTTGAGTCTTCAAGTCACGCTTTCATCGCTGGAGCCGCTGCAGATGAGTTTGCGACCACTCACGATCTCCAAGCCGTTTCAAACAAGCATTTCTCCTCATACGCACGTCGGGCGCAATTTGAGGCCGTTTCTGGAGGGGCATTGAGCCTGAAGAAGCACCCACAAACAGTTGGCGCTATTGTTCTTGATGCCGAAAATCATCTTGCTGTTGCATCTTCGACTGGGGGCGTCGTTAACAAAGCTGCCGGAAGAATTGGAGATACTGCAATCCCCGGTTGTGGAGTCTTTGCTGATAGTCGGATTGCTGTGGCCTGCTCTGGCGAAGGTGATGCGTTTTTACAGAAGAGCGTAGCAGGTCAGGTGGCTGGCATGACTACCTATGGCTCAGTGCCTGTTTCGAAAGCAGCTCGTGCAATTCTGGACGACCTCCAAAAGCAGTTTGAAGCAAGTGGTGGAATTATCTCTCTTGATGCCAAGGGGAATGTCGACATCGAATCTACCGCTAAGTCTTTTTTTGTAGCAGCCGCGCCAAAAGACCAACAACCATGGTCTCGAGTCCTCCCTTGGTCTGAAGATCGGAATGCTTCCGGGGTGCGAACTGAGTTGGAGAAGGAACAAGACACGCATGTCTTTTATGAGGACCAGAACATTGCAGCCGAGCTGTGCAACAAACCTCTGACCTCAGGTGATGCGATCATACGACTGAAAGAAGAAGGGATCGCTCGAACCGCGGCTACCCTGGATGGAAAGCTTACCTTCGTAAGCACCATGCGCTCGATTCGACACGCTTCTAGTGTTCTGAAGCAGGGACTTACCTCCCGCCGTATCGCACTTGTCTTCGACGAAAGCGTCAAACTTACTCCCATGCATGGACTCGGCGATGACTGGGTCGCAGTCACACATGTCGAAGAGGAATTTCACGGCCATTATCCTGGCTACATCAGCTCCAAAAATGGTCCCAGGCAATCTAACGAAGACTTGGATCGCATACGTCAGAGAGCCGCCGACGTAGAAACGCCTGCTACAGACACTACGTTCTTCGGATCCCGAGACGACAGTAACTTATTTGCAAAGATTGTCAGAGGAGAAATCGAGCAATGGCGAGTATGGGAAAGTCCATCGCATGTCGCATTCCTCACCCCGTGGGGCAATACGCCAGGCTACACCGTTTTGGTACCACGCGCCCATCTCTCGAGTGACATCTTCGACCTGTCAGACACCAATTACCATGACCTCTCCGAAGCGATCTTTGATTGTTCAGCACTGCTCAGGAAAGCTTTAGACGTTGACAGGATTGGATTGATCTTCGAAGGGATGGAGATCGATTATGCGCACGCCAAATTAATTCCTATTCCAAGGGAGCGTGTACAGCAAGATATCCAAACAGAGGAATACTCGGAGAGCTATCGCGGATTCGTGTCATCGAAGCACTGCTCAATGACGGTTGAGGTAAGTAGCTCTAAAACCGACTTGGTAGTGTAGCTAACCGGAGTAAATAGACCTCGTCCCTTCAAAAGGTGATGACTCAAATAAAAGAGAGAACCACAAATTTCAAGGCAGTGGTACCACATCAGTCTTGGAAGTACCCTTCAACTCATTTCACTGAGGCCCTCAAATCTTCGTGGTACAGAGATCTGTTCCACGTTGTGGACGGGTTTTTCCATGGTACGATAAAATACTTCAACCAAGAGTTACGTTACAGCTATGCTTTGACGCCAGTAACCACAGACTGTATATCGTCTCCTATGGGACTGGGATCCGATTCGCTCCCTGTCAGTGTAGACCTGTTCAACGCGTCAACCTACCTCGCGGACTCCATGCAGTTCACCTTGGAGTATCTTTTGCGATTCAACGATCATGCTCCAGGCATGTATTATATTGCTCCTTCTTTCCGCGGAGAAGATCCCGATGCCACCCATCTCAACCAGTTCTTCCATGCCGAATGCGAGCTTCGGGGGAATATGGAAGACGCAATGAAAGTTGCTGAAGGCTACATCTACAGCGTCACAAAAACCCTGTTCGAGCAGCATGGAGATATAATTCGGGAAATGGCAGGCACCACAGATCACATTCAAGAACTACTAAACAATTTCGACCCACAAGAAGGTTTCCCCCGCGTCTCCAATGATGCAGCTATCGAGATGGTCCCATCCCGAGCCTGTTGGGAATATGTCGACGACAACGACATCAAGCTTGGCAGAAAATTGACTCGTGCAGGGGAGAGGTTCCTCATCAAAAAATACGGCGGTTTTATATGGCTCACCGAAATGGATCATCTCTCTGTCCCCTTCTATCAGGCGTATACCGAGGAACACGGCACAGAGAAAGCCAAGGCCGCAGATCTACTCTTTGGCTTAGGAGAGACCCTTGGCCTTGGCGAACGGCACGCAACAGTCCAAGAAGCTGTTGCCGCGCTGGACCATCATGAGATACCCCATGATTCATATCAATGGTACCTCGACATCCGAACAGTTCAGCCGGCCAAGACTAGTGGCTGGGGACTGGGAAGCGAGCGGTATCTCTGCTGGTTGCTACAGCATGACGACGTGAGGGATGTGCAGCTGCTACCGAGACTAAAAGGGTCGAAGTTCCTCCCGTAGAAGGGTTTCAGAGGAAAGATCAAATAGATGGATTGCTACGCTGGACCTGTAAAAAGGAAGATATAGTCTAAATATATAAACTATTTGGTTATTTTGAGCTCTGTTCTCACATCTAGCATGTGGAGTCCCTTGAACAAAGTGGTACAATTTTGAATCATCAGTTCGTGCTCGTCACATGACCGTTCGCATATCCCGGATGTTGTCGGCGAATCGGCAGGTGCCGAAAGGTTTTCCTGCCTCAACCAATAAACATCCATCCATTTCCCTCTGCTCATCTGGTGGTGCTGTAATTGAATTAATTATTTGTCTGGTCAGGATAGATCGAGACCAATTGGACGTGGGCCTCTACCACTTACTCCCCAACCTTAGTCTAAGTCTCATACAATCGCGTTCCCTAGGTACGGCGAGGCCGAAGCAATATGGCAGTCCGAGTCTCGAGGGCGCACTACCTGCAATTGAGATCATCAAGATAGCACAACCGAATGGGCTATGAGACACACTGTTGAGATATGGCAAATGGAGACGTCGACCCAAGAATCAACACAAGCGCCGCTTTCGTCATCCGCAATGGGGTACCAAAGACAAGTGACTACAGCCCTCAAAACGGAACTGCGACCAGTGGGCACAAAAGGAGCCTGTCGGGGAGCATACTGTCGAAGTTGTCCTTTTTGACACCAAACCCTGTTGATGAAGATGTCGGTGTATCGCCATCGAAGGCGACCTTCGGAGAGAAGCCCCCCATTAGCCCCAGATCACCTGGAGGTGCAATGGCATCAGCGGTCCAGCAGAAGAAGACGCGAAAGCGCAAAGGTTCGTTGCGAAAGACAGCTCTTCTGGGCACGAAGTTACGACTTGAAGGGAAAGATCGTCGTGCCGCGAACGTGGAACAAGTGAAGACAGTGCAGCCGGGAGAAGTGAAGGGAATGAGCATGGACGGGTCTTCAAGCCCTCCATCACCAGATTCACCGGAAGACATGCTCACGCCTCGCAATACGCATTTCCCTGTATTAGATGCGAAAGTCGGCTGTCCAAACCACACAATCACATCCACAAACACAACGCGCGATGAAAGTCTACCCTTTGGTGGCTTGCTGCGCAGTCCTACATTCGGCGACTCGTCAACCACCGACGAAGACGATCTGATGACCTTCCCGGCACCGGCCACCGCGTCCACCATTCCAAATCCTCTAAAAAAGAACTCTCTACCTGCTACAGACAGCTACTTCCCAGCTCAACCCTCATCCCTCCGCCACCGCCCTCGACCTGCAAAATCTCCTTTGGCCGCGCTCCCAGCCGAACCTCTCCCATCGCCGGAAGAATGGGACTATAGCGAAACGGAGTGGTGGGGCTGGGTGATGCTGGTGGTCACTTGGATTGTATTTGTGGTTGGCATGGGCAGTTGTTTTGGGGTTTGGAGCTGGGCATGGGATGTGGGAGAGACACCATATGCGCCACCAGAGCTGGAGGATGACCCAACACTGCCGATTGTAGGGTACTATCCTGCTTTGATTATACTAACCGGGGTAATGGCATGGGTATGGGTTGTTGTGGCGTGGGTGGGGATGAAGTATTTCAAGCATGCGAAGATCAGTGGAGAGGAAGGATGAGGGGAGTAGAATGCAAGTTTTGGAAAGCTATTGTTGCGACAGGGCCATATCCTCTGAAGCAGAGTGCCCTGGGAGAACGAGCCGATTGACCTCTTGCTCCGAGCAAGCAACTTCGGCGCCGGCACCAATGGGCGCTCAATCGTACCATATCCTCGCCGGCCCTCAAACCATGACACCAACCTCAGCCACACTCTTTTGGACAGCATTCAGCCGCTCCTTGAGCTTCTTCTCTTCGATGGAAGGGACCGCTGTCCCTAGCGGAGTCAAAGCTTGCGCCGCTCCTGGCGCATTACTCACCAGCCCTTTCGAAACAGCGAAGCCACTCGATCGATTGTAAGATGGGCTGTCATTGTAATATTGATCAATGATGGGGTGAATCATGACAGTTTGCTTATGAATGGTGAGGGTTGAATTGGTGGGAACCGTGACCCAATTATCTAAAGTCATGGTCAACCAGGAAGGATACATCAGCCGCTAGGACAATTCGGAAAGTATACCTCTCTCGAAAGTCAGCGGTTCACTGGCCACGAGTACGATATCCGCACCCTTATCCCTCCTTTCCATCTTGTAACTTCCTTTCGCCCCTTCCTGCTTCCAGCTTGTCCCAGACGAGAAGTACAAACTGGCCGCCTCATCGGTTGCACTACTCACATACCGCGTACAGATGACACTATGCCCGTCCGTTACCGCAAAGTTCAGTAGGCTCCGCGTATCGAGTCCCTCTCTTTCTCGATACTCGTCCGGAATTTCGGCAATCATTTGATTGATTCTCTTTATCGTCCTCAGTATCGCCTTCCTAAGGACCACATGCCCAAACCCATGCTTCTGCCCAAGCTCCTCGTCTGGATCAGTCCCATCCTCTCGCATACTATTCAGAAACAGCGCAAACGCCCACTCGCTGTCCGTACTCCCTTGTACGCCATTAAACCACTCCGCCTCGATCGACAAAGCGAGAGCGCGCTTGACGTACTTCCATCCGCCAATATTGCCATTGTGCATCCACATCAGGACGCCATGACGGAACGGATGGCAGTTGCTGTCAGAGAGTGACCCCTCAGTCGTGGCACGCACATGGGCAAAGATGAGAGAGGAGGTGGTCTTGCTGGCGAGACGTTCGAGATTAATGCAGTTCCATGCGGGGATCGTCGAGGTGAAGATACAAGGTTCCGGGCCGAGAGCCGGGGGGGTGTAGTAGCCGATGCCGAAACCGTCGCCGTTGTGGGGACGGCGCGTGTCCTGAGAGGATGGGAGGTTAGCTGGTAATTTAAGACAGGTTTGACAGGAGGGAAGAGGGTTTACCAAGCGGAGCCGAGAGTCGTATGATTGGGTGAGGATTGAGTGCTGGGGTTCGAGGATAAGCTTGGAGAGAAGAATCTCGTCCTTGCCTTTGTAGACCTGCTGAGAATTAGGTGCCTTGAGACTCTTTACTTGGGATATTTGATACCTCACCAGGAACCTGCACATTGTGCTATCTAATGTATAATTCTACACTACGTGATTAAGCGCCAGCCTTAGAAAGGATTCAGGAATCTGATAGGATCGGGCGACGTCGATGTCGAAACTGTAGATAAGTTCACGTTTCTTGCAACTTCTATATCAATAGTTGGCTTTAAGTAAACCGTATGCTCACGTTCAGCATAACAGGCAAGCTGCATGAACACGACACTGACACACAAACCGCAAACAAGGGATCTCTAATTCGAAAGGTCGGTTCATTCGATTTTCGAAGAGCTTGCTTTCTGGACGATTCACCACGCTTTGCTAGAGCTGAGCAGTCTCACCGCCTAGAAATTGAACATATCGTCGGTGCAGGTGTGGTCGTCACATGACTAATCAGCCTTCTGGGGCTGTCTGTCACGTGATAGGAATTGCTGGGCTGAAAGTTCAAATCTTTCTGCTCTCATCCTCCTATGTATCATGAATCCTTCGCTCAAGGAGCTGGTATGAAGCTATTCGAGAGAGGCTGAGTCAGAGCCGGTGTTGGCGCTGCAGGATTCTCTAAAGCTTGAGGGGGCTTGGCGTTGGCATCCTCTGCCATGTTTTTCTTGATTGGGTGTTCAGAAGTGAGATCGTAAGATCGCTGCCTTTGCGATCTCTGATAGATGATCCGATACCTTGTGCTTCTCCACATCCTGTTGTCTGTTACAACTGTTTGATCTGGGTTCTACTTTTACCCATTCATTTTGCTTCAAGCTTCCCCACGTTCCTCTTCCTCGCCAACAGGACGTGACCTGGTTTGAAACACCGCGGGATCTGGTCGCCAGTGACTCAGCCCCTCAATCCTTCAATCTCACAACTTCGAGTCCGGTTGATATTGCTCTTTCTATTGTACTGTTGCTGTTCGCTTGTTGTATCTCACTGCAGCACACGATCCTACATGTTCAAGTGCTTGTCCAACATTTACACCATTTTACCTAACCCCGCCACTCACAATCCGTCAAGAGAATCTCTATTGGCTCTATCTTAATGGAGGTGGTATTCTGGTCCGAGGTGAGGCCATGGTCAACTGTCAACTGCGGCCCAACGTGAAACGTCCACAATCTTCTCGAAGACATGCGGGCTAAATATGGGCTGAAAAGCCCGTCCTATCTACATTCCTTTGATTGAGGATTGAGGCTTCCGTCTACTGCGGCCGGCCTGAAACAATTTTCTCTTGTGAAGACATCCAGTTCTGGTTATTATATAATTGCGATAGGAACTTTTTTTGTGGATCATAGGTTTTTTCATCACAACATTTCCGCATATTGCACTCACAAGTGATTTCGCTATTACCTCTATTTCAACATATTATTCCCCACTATCAAGACCTTATCTCCAATCCTGTAATCACCGACATCATCATGCGTATCCATCAAATATTAGCAGTTGTGTGTTTCTCTATCATGGTAGTTGCAGTCCCTATTGAACCTGCGCCGCGTATGCAAGTCCAGCCTGAGTAAGCAATTTTATCTCTCTTTCTTCCGCAGAACTTGCCTGCTTACGCTGATACACCTCTAGTACGAGTACCTTATTCCCAGACACGCCTCAGTCAAGAGAGTTTGACCCGGCTGCCGTCGTTCAAAAAGATGAACCAGGTCGCGGCCAATGGAAGCTCACGCATCAAATCCAGAGCACCAAAGGTATGCCTCTAACCTCAACCTACCTTCATGGCATACACTAATAGTATTGTAGCTTATGCACTACTGGACGACATAGTACATCTGGGTCGCAGTACTACTCTGCACAGTTTCAGGTGGGAGCGCAACCTTTCCGCTCCGAGAATTTGTACTGATGATTCTCAAAGAGCCCTGGATCATGCCTACGGCCTTCTTAATTGCCATAAGCTCGCCGATGGCAGCAAGGCCAACCATGGCGAACCATGCTCTGTGCAATACACGCAGTGAATGATATACTTGGTGTGTCGCTTGAGCAGGCTCGAGCAGCATTTACGACGAACTTGGTCCGGATCAGTGACCTTACGGCTTGGAGAACTTAGATAACCCTCTGACCGTAAGGAGGAGTTCGGACCTACGTTCGCCCAGGCGAAACTGTTCACCTCGGTTATCCAAGAAAGCGCCATTGACCATCACCGCTCCATTAACGCGTAGTCGGATCACGCATGCGGCGCCGATCGACTCCAGCCTCAAGCATACCAGTATGCAACGGACACCCGCCCAACAGTACAGTATGTCTCCCACCTACCCAAGTCCTGGGCGTAGACTGATATTTTCACCCCAGAGAATCTAACACAGCATGAAGCATCACTGCGATGTGCCGTCGTTGAGGGGAGTGCGAGCGCACTAACCCCAAGGATGTAGCAGCAGTTCATGACGGACAGTGTAAGCGCTGCCTACAGAGGCTCAAATCCGAGGTAGCACATACTAGTTTTCCGTATCCTTATTTTTACATGCATAAGGTATCTACCGGTTATCAATAGGACAGGATTACTACTGGCGTGTGTTTCGTATATGAAACGTGTCTGAATGCAAGACCAAGACTGAGACACGATCGAGTAGTTCGACCACGCCATTTCGCATTCAACAGCCCTTTGCAGGCGGTTTTAGAGGTTATGATGTTGACAGACGTTCTGGACTTCTAGTATTGTTACAGAGCCTGATACTAGGGTACTAGTAGCTTCATGTACAACATGTGTGGCGTCCATTTCTCCTTCTCGAGGCCGTCAAGGCCGACCGCCAAGCATTTGCTCAACCTCCTTTTGACACGCCAAATTTCTGGTGAGGAAAGGGATTGGCTATGACGACACCGTCTTGTTTCCGATACGTACGATCCACGCCAACGGTAAGGTAACAATGATGCCCATAGACTTCTGTAATTTAGGAGGAAAGAGTACCTTATTGTCTGTAAAAAGAGTATGTAATTGCGATTCGCAAAGCAGCAGGTTCGGACCTTCTTCCGAGTAGCTGTGGATCTGAGCCAATTGATTGCTGCTCTCAGCTCTACAGCTAACTAAGGTGGTTATGACGTAGGGGTCCCTGGAGTGAAACCATCATCGCGGCGACGCGTAAAAGGGGTTCGGCTCTTACCACCGTGAAATTATTTCTTCTGCTGCGAGAAATTGGACCGCGACCACAATAGCCAATAGAATGAGAATGATGACGTCGTCAATGGGAGATAGTCGTGGGCCACTAAACAGTAACGGGCTTGGAGCAATTGTGGCATTTCCCCCCCTACTGGAATCAGAATCGCCACACTAATTCCACCTTTCCCCTGTTTGGTTCGCGCTTTCCGATTCTTGTTTTGGGACGCCAGTCGTAATTAAAATCTTCCCATTACTTCCCGCCCTCGTCACGATCAACAAATCTCCTTGAACAATTCAACTCACCTCACTTCTAACCATCCATCCATCACCAAAGATACCCCCCCCCATCACATCCATAATTGCATCCACTACCGACTGGAAGTCAAGTAGCATTTTCATCTTCGTATTTCCTACCAATTGTATCTGATACCCCTCGTTGGCCACAATCTTATCAATTTCATCCACCACGATGGCCCAAGTCAACCGTCCCACGAATGTGAGACAGAAGGAGGAAGATGTCAACCAGAAGCTACAGCTCTATGGTATCTACTCTGGTACGTCCCTTGATTTTGCTGGCTTTGTGTCCTCGTTCGGCGCGTTGCCACGATCACCCAAAAACTGGTGAGCTCGTAGCTAACCTGACCCACCCGACAGCTTTCGCAAATGGCAAGATGCCATCGGTGAGTTACTCCACTCTCTGTGTCTGAACTCGGATTGATGCTGATCGTACTTGAACAGAACAAGCAAATTGATGTTGCTCTAAACTCTGCCGTCGCATCCAGGCCACTTGCGAACCCATCAAGCAAGCTCTCATCAGAGGGACGCCACCTGGTAACAGATTTGCGAGATGTCATTGAGCAAGCCAAGATCCTAGCTTTGACCAAGAATGAGGGCAACTTGCTACAAGACTTTATCTACCAAACAACCCGCGTCTCCGGTTCTGGTGCTAAGCTTCCAGGCGCACCAATCGACAAGGGCACTGCACAACAACATGGTGACCAGGCCCTCGATGGCTTGAGAACCCTTGGGACTCTGTTGATCTCCAATGGCCAATTCCGAAAACTATGTGAGTTACCTGGAGTGACTTATTCTTCTCGTGACTGATCTCTTTCATAGTAAACGATGCTACCGTTCTTCTTCGTGACATCGCTGGTGACGCAGCTACCAATGCTGCAGGCCGAGTCAAGCCATCCCAAGAGGCGTTGGACCAAATCGACCGCCCCGCGGAAGATAATACCTGGCACGATGTCCCCGACATGTCCCGTGACAACATTAGAAACCAGGCCAGGAGCACGTTCAACCAGCAAAAGCCAGTTTCTAAAGGCGATGTCAAGGGCGCAGTTGGCGACGCCACCCAATCTGCATCTGGTTCACGTGACCCTGCTGATGCTGCTAATCTCGCTGCACGAGACCAGCAGCAGGGTAGCAACTCCCTCGATGCGGACCAGGGCGCTAGGACTGGTGCAAGCAACTTGCGCAACAAGGCCTCAGAGAATGTGCCCGATGAAACAAAGGATCGCGCTCGTGAGGCGCGCGACCGCACGAAGAATTACGTGTCGGAGAAGATCCCTCAAGAGCGACGTGATCAAGCCATCTACCGTTTGAAGAAGATGATCATTGAGGTCCAAGGACACCCAGATTGTGTGTATTATCTCTCATGTCACTAAGATGTGGCTAACATCCCTTTAGATCAACAAGCGATAGAGACCCTTCTTGGCCTTGCTGAGGAATATGGCGGACACGGCAAGAACCTAAGTCAACAGGGCACTGGAACCGTGAAAGGTGCTCACTCAGACAATGCTTTAACTACGGCCGAGGCTGATTTGAGGGTCTGTTTCTAGGATTCGTATCTGGGAATAGTTCTATGCTGACTCAATTGAAGACACTTCTTGAGCGCTTTGCAAACTCGACCTCTGCTGACGACCTTGTTGACTCCATCAACGCCCTTTACCGTGATGCAGATAGGGATCCAGAATTGAAGGGTTGGTTCCGTAGTATGGATCGATACGTGCGAAAATGCCTTCAGCAGCAAGGGTTCATCATGCAAGATGCTGCTACTGATGAGTGGAATCAACTTCAAGAAAAGGGCCACTTCCTCCTCCGAGAGCGCTACCGCGACCACACCAACCGTGTTCTTGATGAGGTCAAGTTCTTTGCTTACCAATTCGACGAAGATGCTCAGAACAAGAAGTTCGCTGCATCCATGGAGAAGCTATTTACCGATTTGGGCAACGACGAAAATGGGAAGCCGACATTCAAGCCACACCTTCTCACCGATCTTAGCAACGTTGTCATTCCAGGCATTTTCGAGAGCGTACGCTATGTGCCTATCCCTCGTATCGAGTACACTGACCACATGATGGACGCCATTGTTGAGAACTTGGTCATTGAGAGTGACAATCTGGCACCTAATTCCTTTGAGTTTGAGAGCGATAACTACTTCCGTTGGGGACGTAAGACCGTCACAAGCAAAAACAAAAACAAGGTTATGGTCTCGGTTTCTGGTATCCAGATGGACTTGAAAGATGTCAGCTATTACATCCACAAGAAGGAAGGTTTCCCTTCAATCAAAGACACCGGTGTTATGGATATTTTCATGGGTGGTTCCGGCTTCAGTTTCAAGATCGCCATGGAGACTGCGGACAAGTCTGACCGTCAACATTTCTTCAAGATCAACACTGTCATGATCGACATGAAGAACCTAAACATCAAGTTGAAGCAATCGAAGCACAAACTGCTGTTTAATATCTTCAAGCCTCTCCTATTCACTGTTATCAAGCCGGCTCTTAATAAAGTCATAGAGAAACTCATTCGATCCCAATTGCACGAGCTCGACTCCAAGGCTTACGCAATCCATCAGGAAGCCATGCGTGCTGCGGAGACAGCCAAGCAGAATCCCGAGAATGCACCAAACATTTACAACCGTTACGCCACTGCCGCCCAGAAGAAATTTTCCCAAGGCAAGCAGAAGTCCGCTGAGGTGGCGGCTGACAAGAAGGTCAATGCTGCGATGACCCAACACGACTCGATCTTCCCACAGATCAAGCTCCCTGGCGGTATTTCAACCAAGGCTACCGAGTACAAGAACCTTGCCGCATCAGGAGACAAATGGGAGTCACCCATATTTACCATCGGCAGTGTTGGCGAAACCAAGAACCTTCCCCGTCTGCTAGCCCCTAGCCGTAAACCCCACAACGCTGCCTCTGGTGGCGTTCGGGGCGAACAGAATCTACAATCTGGCGAAACCACGATGGGGTCGGCTCAGCCCAACACAGGATACGGGTATGACAACTCAAGTGCTGGATATAGCGGAGCTGGTTATGACGATACGAGTGCCGGATATGGCTCTCGTGCTGGATACGGCACGACAAACGGCTCTGCCGGCTTTAGCAACCAAGTCAACCAAGCTTTTGGAGGTAATACCGGCTCTGATTACTCTCTGAAGAACAATGCTGCTGGCGTCAACGGTGGTCTTGTCGACAGCTCTACCGCTGGCCATGGCACTAGCGGTGGCACCCTTCTTGGCACGAACAACCCTGTCCTTAGTGGTCTTGCCCGAGCCGATTGAAGGCTATATGCTACTAGCTTGAAGAGATTGGTTGTTATGCTTTTGTTTGATGATACCACTATCGCGAACGATACACTTGAATAGTGTGGATTAATCAGTAATGGCACGGAGGAGGTGGGGCTGACGGAAAGAGAGAAGCTTTTTCCTTTGTACGTTAGAGGCCTATGTGTTTTCTTTTCGTGCAATTTGTCTTATCAGCGGCGATTACTCATTAGCCTGAAGCTCCATTCTCTATTAGTTTGTTTCTAATGGGACACTCTGACTGAGGATGGAGATCAAGGACTTCTGGTACCTCGTTCGTCCTTTATCATTTCCTTGGCTCGAGCTCTGAAGACGACGATGATGCTACGGCATTCGTTTGGCCAAGTGTCAGTACCAAAATTGGCGGTTTCCCTTTTGTTAGTAGAATCCTTTGAGTCAATTGAAGTCATGCATGTTCTCAACGTCTATCGTATAAGAGTGACTGTGTTTAGAGTACGCAGGATAAGCATGGCCGCACCCAAACCCCGACCTCCACCCGGCCCACCTCTTCTACCGTTGACCCTCCGAAACCCCCCTCTCATTCCCTTCATCGTCTCGAGGCCCAGACCCTTCAAAACTCTAACCTCATCATAAGGGATACGAGAATTGCTGGAAAGAAAAGGTAGTAAGGAGCAAGTGAGAAGAAGGGGGGGGAGATATGGAAGTTGATTCAGTGATGTGATGTGCGTACCTAGGTAGATGGTTTCGAGAAGTCTCTGGTAGCACTTGTGTGCTTGGGTATTTTTGGGGAAGGCGGTGAGACGGGGGTGTGGAGGCGATGGAGAAGGGGTGGGGGAGTGGGGAGTGGGGAGTGGGGAGTGGGGAGTGGGGAGTGGATGGATGGGTGGGTGTTTGATATATGGTAGTTGCTGATGTTTTGTTATTGAGGTGGAGGGTTGAGGGGTGGGGTGGGGTGGTGATCAGATGCGTTTTTGGAGAGGGGAGGAGAGGATGTTAAGGATGAAGAGATGGGGGGAGATGGAGGGAAGAGCGAAGATTAAGACTTTTAGAAAGGTTGGAGCTAGGGTTTGCTCTTTTTGTCTTTGCATCTTCTCGTCTCTCATCTCTCAATTCTCATCTCTCATCTCTCATTTCTTTACCTCTCTCTCAACACAAAATCACCCCTACCCCCATTCCACACCCCTCCCCTCACAAATCAGTGCGAGTACACATTCCGGAAACATGGGTACCCAACCGCAAAAGCCAGCGCATTTGAAATCCCAAGACTCGCCTCTCCGGCCGGATTGGTAGGCAACGGTTCTGCATACTCGGTACTTCTATCGAGTCGCCCAAACTAAGGTTTTTGGCCTCTTTCAAACTCCTTCTTTACTCGCTTCTCTTTTGTCTTTGATAAGAAAGATTAATTAAAGGTTGTGGCATTACGGTTTTCTATAGCGAGAGGGTTCCGTAATACTGTTTCGAGTACTTGCTTTCGAACGCATCTTCTTCACATTGACAGAAACGACAACGACGTTTAGGAGGCCGGCAAATGTCCAGCCATGTGTCTAGCGCTATATAGGCTATAGCGAGGGTGATATCAAAGCCACAGCTGCTGCTTAAATTCGCTGGGGGGGGTTCGTTGCTGTCGAAACTCGTCTTCATTGTTCAATGAATAAATTTCTTACTGCACCTTTTTTTAAACTGGCACGCAACACGCAAAACCACGATTGACTCCATGGACCAAACGCGGTCGCCGAGATCTATTCTATAGTTGGGCGTCTCCAGTCCCTTCCTGTGACTTTCTATACAAAGTTTGCCTTTTCTTCCGTGGTTCTTTCTTCTTCTTCTTTGTTCGTTCGTCTTCGATATATGGGAAATACTACCTTACAAAGCATTCCCAACATCTTGTACTGGTCCTCGTGCCACCTGACTGACTGGAAAACGTATCACCAGCATATCCACCATGGACGTTCTTCTCCTCTTTCTTTTCTCTCAACTCATTCCAAGCGGTCCTATCCTCCTCCCCTGCAACCTCCACCGCCGCTCCAATCTCTCGAAACGCCAGTGGCCATCGGAAACGCCGGAACAGCGGAGTAAGTAAATACCACCACCACCCCACCCACCTCTACCTCCCCTCCTCCCTCAAAGACTCCTTCTGGACTACCATCACAACCCCCATCCCCACTTCCCCCTTCAAACTCACCCTCCTCAATTCCCCCCACCCCCCTCTCCCGCCTCTTCACCTCCACCACCGCTCTCCTCATCCACCACCTCGCCCCCGACTACCCCTTCCACAGCGAGCTCAACCCCCACATCAAGGCCATCATCTTGGCCCTCGGCTTCGAAACGCCCTTTACGACGGACGTCATGCGGCCGCAGCCGCCGCAGCTGACTGTACGCGCTTGTCAGGGCCGTCGTGGCCGTGCTGTCCGAAACGCTTTGTGGGGGCAGGGAAGGCTAGATGAATGAGACGGGGTTTTGGATTCAGGAGCGGGGGGCGCAGGAGGGGGGAAGGTGATTGAGAAGGGGGGAACTGATGATGGAGGGAGAGTGCGGCGGAGGGGGGATGAGGTCGGATATATATTAGGATGCAAGGAAGAGGAGGAGGGGGTTTTTCTTTTTCTTTTTGTTCTTTTTTCAAAATCGTTCTAGAACAATTGGGTGGAAAAGGGAAGTTTGAGAAAAGGGAAATTTGAAACGTGAAGATGCAATTCGAGCCACAAAGAAATGAGTTTGAGAATGAAATTCAAAGACGAGAGAATGTAAGAATGTAATTAGCATAGATGATACATTTACGTTCTTCATCAAACCGACGAAAAATCGGAAATTGGAAATCGAAAATTCGACAAATGGAAAATCAACAAATGAATATCGTAGATATAAAGTTCAAGCATTTAGAACTTGATGTATCGATTATGCTTCATACTAGTCGAATAAAAAAGATTCACTTAAACATGCTTTCTATCACTGTCAACTATAGTCTATGTAGAATGCTTAGTAGATAATCAAACAGAATGTTTGATAGAAAGTCTTGAAGAAAGTCATGTAGATCAATGAGTAGATAGATGAGTAGATGATAGATGAGTAGATAGAAAGTCATATAGAAAGCTATGTAGAAAGTCATATAGAAAGTCATGTAGAGTGTTTTGATAGCGAGCTTGATAGAAAGTCAAATACAAAGCTATGCAGAGTGTTTGATAGAAAATCATGCAGAAAGTCATAAAAACTGTTTGATAAAAAAAGTCATGAAGAAACCCCTCAAAAGTTCAATAAAGAGCACTGCATGTTCAAGCAAACCATCTACCCAACTATAAAGCATAAATCAATGCACATTCCAAACCCTTTAAATTACCATATTTACCAATTCTCAACTTTTAATCATCCATTTTGTCGAATTCCCATAATTCGAAAAATCGCTTGGTCCCAAATCACAATGGACCACCCCGCCCCCCCCCCTTCTTAGAAAAGAACAACGAAGACCGTCCAGAAAAGAAAATGAAAATGAAAAAAAATAGCCGCGTAAGAGAATGAAAATATACCCACACTTCTTCCCTTATTCGCTAAGTATTAGGCGAAGACGGAAGCATGAAAAGTAAGGTAGGTAAGTAGCTTGAGGATAGATACTGTAGGTAGAGTAGGGGTGTGTATGGTATATATACGTAGTTAATCTACCTACAGTATGCAATCAACGCTCCCTCACTCCCCACACCCCACACCCCACACCCCTCTCTCCTCTCACACACCGAGCAAAAAAAGCGCAGTCTCAGCACCCCCTTTTCCTTTTTTAATTTTTTTTAATTTGGGATTATATGAAAGGTATGTATATATCCGAAAACCATCTTAGGGGAAATTATACATATCCAACCTACCACCCCCCCTACCACCCCACCCCCCTACCACCCCATCCGTTCCCAAAAACGCCCAACGCTGATGCACCAAACCTATTCCCTCAGGGCTCTCTCTCTTTTCTCCGATAAGTCGTCAACTGGAATAAGCGACCTCGACGCCGATCCCGCGGATAAGGTCCTGGCGGCCCCGTAAATCGACCTCCACGCCCGCGCTAACTAGCAGCTCCTTCACCCTCCCTTCCCACAGCACGCCGATCCCGCCTTTTTGATCGACCCTCGCTTTCAGACACCCGCCTTCTTCCTCCTCCTCCCCTTCCTTCATCCCCAGCTTCGCTCGCACCCACGCTAGGTCCTTGCTCTTGTGTTTAGGCCGCCACAGCTCCATTCCTACTTGCAACTCGCTCTCGTAGCTATACACGTTGAAGTCGAAGCGCGAGCTTAGGGTCAGCAGCGGGGAGGCGAGCACGGAGTAGGTGCTGCTGAGATTGCCCATTAGCGGGTTCAGGGTCAGGGCCATGGTATATGGGAACCCGGAGTGTGCCGGGAGGGTGGCGAAGCGCAGGCCGGTGCTGATGCCGCCGGATTTGTTGAGGAGGCCGTAATAGAGTTCCGCGCCTGCGGAGAACCGGCCATGGGGCTCCCTCGGTGCGGCCTCAGTGGGCGTGGCGGTGCCGATGGAAATGGGGGGGGAGATGGGTTCCGGGCCGAAGTTGTAGAGCCCGCGCACGCCGAGGAGAGCGCTGTCGGTGCTGTAGAGGTATTCGGTGCTGTGTTTCGCGGTATCGTGCTGCAGCAGCGCGAGAATGGTGCCGCCGTTTGGCAATCGCGAGTCACTGACGCACGACACCTTCAACTGGCTAGCCGGGCTCAACCGCCTCAAATAGAGCGCCTCGAGCGTGCTCCTCGGTAGAAACAACCGCCCGTAGAGCAACGCATCCCTCCTGTCTACCCTCTTCCCGCCCTGCCATATCTCCCATAGGTAAGTTTCATCTGGTTTGCGCAATGGCTGCAGTTGCCGGTATCCCGGGATCAGGTGGTGAAGGGAGATGCCGCTGCTTTTTGATACTGTGTTTGCGAGGGGGAGAGAGGAGTAGAGGTAGGAGAGGGAGCCGTCGACTAGGCCGACGGACCCTAGGGTGTAGGAGGTTGCGAAGTTGGCGGAGGAGAGGGAGGAGACGTGGAAGCGGAGGCCCGAGGGGGTGGGGAAGTCGAGGAGGTCTGTGGTTCCGAATTAGATTATCGGGACTTTTCTTCGTTATATGGCTAGCACTCGAAGAGAAGGGTACATACTGCGCGATGTGGCTGTCAATGAGCCGTAAGAATTGTCTCGGTTCCAGTTCGACGCAGCGTAGAACCGGTCTTGGACATAGTCCATGAAATTGAGCATCCTTTCAGCGATGCGCTCGGTATCGTTTCCGAATAATCATTGTGTTTCGTTCAATCTCCAACCTCCCTTCGCTTTTCTATTGTCGCAAAACACCGCCATTTCATCAGCCAAAACCCTAGCAGTCAAAGCGGAATAAGCACCGCTCCCACTAAGCCCTACAACCCCCTAAAAAGTCCTCCCACTCCACATCTTTCAAAATAAATCAGAAATATCCTCCCATAACCCCACCCCCCCCCCCCACCCCCCCAATAGCATTTTCTCTCTCGATACCAGGCGCCAACAATGCCCAAATCCAAACGCGCCAAAGTGGTGCACCTCTCGAAAACGACCAAAAAGGGCAAAGCACTGACTCTCAAGCTCTACGCCAACATCCAAGAATGCATCCCGCAACACCCCTACATCTACGTCTTCGCCGTCGACAACATGCGCAACACCTACCTCAAAGACGTGCGCACTCGATTATCAGACAGCCGGTACTTGCAATTCAAATAAAGCCCCTTGCTTGCTCTCCCCCAAACCCCCAAAAAACCCCCCTTTCTCTATACACTCGCTGACGCACGCGCCCCTCTTTCCTAAAGCCTCTTCTTCGGCAAAACAAAAGTCATGGCCAAAGCCCTCGGCAGCACCCCGGCCACCGCTCCCCACCCGCACACCCACCTCCTCACCCCTCACCTCCACGGCACCGTGGGCTTGCTCTTCTCCCCCCAGCCCCCCAGCGCCGTCCTTGCCTACTTCTCTTCCTTCCACCCCTCCGACTTCGCGCGCGCCGGCACCATCGCTTCGCGCTCTTTCCGTCTCCCGCCGGGGCATCTGTACAGTCGTGGCGGGGAGATACCGAGAGAAGAAGACGTGCCGGTGGGGCATTCCGTAGAGCCGAATCTGAGGAAGTTGGGGGTTCCGACGAGGTTGGTGAAAGGGAGGGTTGAGGTAGAAGCGGAGGAGGGATTCGAGGTTTGTAGGGAGGGGGAGGTGCTAGGGAGTGGGCAGACGACGTTGTTGAAGATGTTTGGGGTTGCGATGGCGGAATTCAGTGTGGGAGTTAGGGCGTGGTTGGATAGGGAAAAGGGCAATGTTACGGTTGTTGAGGGAGATGGGGCAGGCAGTGGCGGAGGGGAGATGGAAGTCGAGGGTATGGACCTTGAGGGTGAGAAGGATGATCAATGAGGTGATCCCGAGGTGATTAGCACGGTGTCATGGAGTTGGTGGTGTTGCGGTGCATTAAGCATCAGTCGTTAATAATCGACCTTGCTCAGCTCTCGAAGAAAAGTTAAATTTCCACCACCGCTTTTATTGCCCTTACCCGAAGTTGAAAAACATATCCGCCAATAACACAAACTGCGAAGCCACACCGCCGAAGAAGTTGCCTAGGTCAGTAGGAAGACGCCTAGAATACTAGACACTCTTACCTGACCTTACCTAAAGTACATCTTGACTTACATACCTACCGAAAGGAAAGAAGCTGCAGTATAAAAATTACACAAATACCCCACCCTGATCCGTGTCGAATAAGCCCATTCCAGGAAGTCCAAGATGCCGAGCTTTGAGAGTATTGTTCTTTTGGGAATATCTTCTGGACCTTGATGATTGAGGTTCGGAGGCAATGGCTAAACAAGGCGAAGTGGGTCGTGTTCATGGTAATGGTCCCAAGAGATCATTGCGGAGCGGCTTACCATTGCTGAGATTGAGGTATGCGAGAATAATGGTAGTTTTCTTACCCTGACGAAGGGAGGAAGAAATGCTGAGACGAGGGGACCCACCCAAACCGAAATGGTCGAGAAAGACTAATACCTTCGTTTGCTGCGCGAGTCATCTCCTTCACCGTCGTGGTATCTCTTTCGACTGCTGTAATCATCCTCTCTACCACGACTATATCCTCGATCTCGATCTCTATCGCCGTAGGGATCTCTTGGTCTTACCGGCTCACGGTTGCTACCGGTGAAGCCTCCTGAGCGGCTATCACCATATCCACCGCTACCGCCTCCGCGGTAAGAAGATCTGTCGTCATATGAGCCGCTGCGTCTTGGATCGCCATACCCACCGCGACCGCCATTCACGTCTGCTGGAGCTGCTGAGCCATTCAGGCCGCCGTTGACAGGTGAGCCGTTGTACCCACCTGAACCGAAGCCGCCTCGGTTGCCGCCTGGACCTGAAGGAGCGTTAGGGGGTGGCGCTGGGTTACCATAGCCATTAGGCGCTCCGCCTCTTCCACCAAATCCACCACCGCCTTGGTATCCGATTCCCCCTCTTCCTCCACCAAATCCTCTATCGCCGCCACGGAAACCACCTCTGAATCCGCCGCCTCGTCCACCACCAAATCCACCACGGAAACCTCCGCCTTGTAAACCACCAGGTCCTGCTGGAGCAGCAAAACCTCCACCTGGAGCTGCTGGTCGGGCAGGCATAGCTTTGGTGTAGCCGCGACCGCCAAGACCTCCACCAAGTCGACGAGGTTTCCAACCTTTAACTGTACGACCACGTTCGACGTCCACGACGACTCTGCGATCTTTGATACGTATGCCATCGGTTTCTTTGTAGGCAGCTAAATTTGTTCAAAAGGCACAGCCCAAGCGTTAGTAAATGGTTCAAGCAGTCACTTAGAGATGCAGATGCACGGTTGTTTCATGGTTTCTGCGATGGCAGAGGAGGAAGCTGTACCCTTCATATCCTTTTCACGCTCGTACACTATGAAAGCGTAACCTCGATGGGCTTTCTTCTTTTTCTTCGGTTTTCCTTTGTCGGCCTCGTCGTGCGTATCTGTGACAATACGTATCTAGAAATCGTAGAGGTCAGTGGAATCCTGGTAGGTATAAGATCTGGTTTTGGACGTACGCGCTCGATAGGTCCAAATCGCCCAAATTCCCGCCCTAAATCCTCCTCCGTAGTTCCATAACTCAACCTCGCCACAAAAAGTGTCTTGAAGGCATCTCCCCGAACCTGCGGATCATCCTCCGGATTCTCTGTAAAGACAGCCCATCAGCCAGCTGCATCACCGCGCAAAGTAATTTCTTGCGGCAGCTATGGGGAAGACCGACTCCTCAAACCTTCAACCAGCAGTTTCTCCTGCCTCTCCTTTTTCTCCAACTTCAATCTGTCCTTTCGCTGTAGCCAACTCTCGGTAGGCTCATATGGGATATCTTTGTATTCGTCGAGGGCGCTGAGGAATTGAGCTACGCCGCCGATGTTGTTGGTTTTGCGCTCTTCGGGGGCGTGGTCGCTGGGTGGAAGATAGCGGAGGGCTGGACGGGCGGCGAAGAGGGCAAGTAGGTTAGGGGGGAGTTTGTGTGTCATTGCGATGGGATGTCAAAGAGGCTAATATGAGTGGAAAGAGAAGGCCTCTGTGATGCTGTGATTATGGAGCGAGAAAGCTCGCCGTGTGGTGAAGTGAAGTCGCGTTTCTGCAGGTGAAGCAATTTGGATTCTAAACAACTAGCGCTGTAATTTTTGAGCAAAAAAACCACAAGCATTGACACTCGACATCGAGACAGTAGGGTTAAAGAGAATCGAGGTAATGCTTCTCCCAGCTAGACAATAATGCCAGTGCAGGCTTTACGAGTGGTGGCAACTGGCCAAGTAAGTATATCTTCTCACAGCTTTAGTATCACCGCACGATCGCTGACAATCCTCCAGAATGGCGTCGGCGCATTCATCCTCCAATGCAAACGCCTCGAATTCCACTACTGTGACTGGGCTGGTAGCTCCAAGGGCATGAAGTACGTACGCTCTCTTCCCCTCTCTACCCATTTTGTCTTTGCCCCCCCCCCCCAAATGTTCCCTCAAGACTAACCCCCTGTTCCCCACCCCAGCGCCTTCCTTCAATTCGTCCTACCCACCTTCGCCGCCCAACATCCTCAGATCGAAATGCGCGTCTCACCCAACCCAAGTAGACATCCCGTTATCCGCGGAAGCTACATCAATGGTCGAGAAAAGGCCATCTGCGTCAGGAATCTGGAGAAGGAGCAGGTGCTGAAGAAGGCGGAGTTGCTAAGGGACGCGAGTGGGGAGAAGTTGAGGAGGGTCAAGGTGGGGAGAATCGTGACGAGTGAGAATGAGGGGGTTAGGGGCATATGGAGTCCTATGCATGGGGCGAAGCCGCCGATGTTTGGATAGGGTACGATGGGTGCATAGCATTATGGGTGGAGTTTCAATCGAATGTCTAACTGTGCTTGTTTGGTCTTTCATGCTGACCAGAAGCTGAGGCTTTCATTTTCCGACGCTTCTGGAGCCCCCCAGTGCTTTCCCTCTACCCTCATTTCCCATAGAGCCTTTTCATCGCCGAAGCGATTCTATCACCGCTGACACTGTTCATAGTCTGGCGTTCACGATATCATAGACTAATTCCGAGATAATCAGTACGACTCCAACTTATATAGGTACAGATCCACTTACAAGCCGGTTTCAAACTCGCCCCCCCGACCAAAAACCCATCGATATCCGACTGCTTCGCCAACTCTTTGCAATTCTTCTCATTCACACTACCCCCATAAATAATCCTCGTATTCTCCGCTGCCTCCTTCGACAGGTTCTTAGCTAGCCATTGACGAATAGAGGCGTGGACCTCCTGGGCTTGCTCTGTCGTGGCGACTTTGCCGGTGCCGATGGCCCAAACAGGCTCATAAGCAATGACAATTTTCGTCCAGTCTTTCGTGCGCTCGGCAACGGCTTGGAGTTGACGGGTGACGACGTCGATGGTCTTGTTGGCGTCTCTTTGCTCGAGAGTCTCTCCTACACACAGAATAGCTCCGAGGCCGCCATCAAGAGCAGCTTTTGTTTTTCTGGCAACGAAATCATCTTCCTCCCCCAGGATTACCCTCCTCTCACTGTGTCCCGTCAACGCCCATCCGATATCGCTGTCTTTCAATTGCTCCACACTGATCTCCCCCGTGAAAGCTCCGTTCGGCTTGTCAAAAACATTCTGCGATGCGACTTCGATTCCTTGGCGGAGATGCTCGCGTGTCGGAAGGAGGAATAGCCCGGGAGGAGCTATGACGACTTCTGTAGGGGGTTGTGAGTAGAGGCGAGAGGTACTCGAGGGTGGAGAGGGGATGTATTGGATGTGGTAGGAGACACGGGGTGTAGGATTGATGAGCTGGGTGGGACAAATGGACGTACCAGTTTTAGGATCTAGCTTGGCATTGTTAAGACCATGTACAATCTCCGTAATACTCTTCATCGTGCCATTCCTGCATCTCTATTAGACCTTCACAATTCTCCCCCAGCCTTGAGCAGATCCGACATTTTGAAGTTTCCTCCAACGAAGAATTGACGCCCCATGATTGCCGTTGAGGTCTAGCGCTGTTTTCACGTGTTTAAGAAGATGCTGGAATAGGAGTGGAAGTTGGGTAAGAGGTAGAGTGGGAGGTAAAGAGCTTGTAGAATTAAAATGTTTGCTTGCTGGTTTGTGGTGGGGTTGGCGGAAATCTTTGGGGGGCTTTCTCCGGGTGAGTGGGGGGACTGATTGTAGGGTGATTGGGTAGAGCAATGGAGGATGCATCGTCCCTCTCAGTTGATTTATCTTTATCGTGTACTTCTCTATCGACGAGTAATGTGTGCAATCAGCAAGAATATCAGTTCTGGTCAAGCCAGGATGAAGTATCTTGCACGGAGGCATAAGCACGTTATAAAGGGTCAAAGATTTCTTCATCAAGACATGACTCGAAGATAGAGTAAATTGAACCATCATACAGGCCGTGTCGCGTCAAATCATAAAGCCACCCAAGTATTAGAAGCAAGAAAATGGAAAGCCTTGACTGGAAACAAGAGATCTGTCGATTTCTGAAGGGTCTGGGTATCCCGTAAAATGACCGTCCACTCCCAAACAAACTGTCCAGTTGTAGGAGAACATAACCACCCATTATCAAGAAACCCTCCGTGTTGTACCGAGATCAATATACCGCCGAAGATTTTCGCCAAAGAGCCTTCCCAATAGACCCATGACCGCCCGAAAGCTATTAAGACAGCCAAAAAAGAAACCGGAACGCCTGCTCAATCGTGCGAAGAGTCCACTAATAGTATTCCGGCTCCCTTGGAAGCCTACCCAGCCTGTCACCGTACGCGGGTCTATCCAGAGGGTCTCTGACCATTCTCTCACGGCTAAAAAGGTCATCCCGTCTGGCTCTCTCGTGCCTCCTAAAGTCTTCAACTTCTCTCAATTCCCTGTCTCTCAACTCCCTGTCTCTCAACTCTCGGTCTCTTAGAAGTCCTCTTGCGGCAGCTTCCATCCTCACTTCCCGTTCAAAGTCATCTCGCTCCCGGTCACCATGATACAAATCGATGGGAAGCGCCGCCTTCAACCGGCGTTGGGCGTAGATGGATGGAGGACGTCGGCCAAGTGGTGGCGAACGCCATATGTCATGGTGGAGGTCGTCATCATAACTGAGTGCACGACGATGATCGAGTGAAGGGCGACGCTCCATGTAGTCAGTCGCGCGACGAGCCGGATGCGGTCGTTCCCTATGACCGCTGGGAATGATATCATGGTCCTCATACTCGTAACGAGGGCGTTCGGCTCGAGGCGACCGAACGGGAGATTTGCGGCGGTGCTCACGGTAGACTCGGCGGCGCGGTGAGTGGTCACGCTCATAGTCGCGGACATTGCGACGCTTTTCCTTTTGCCCACTGTGGTACTTTTTCTCCTTGAAGTAATCCCGACTGCTGTTGCTGGAGATGACTGTATCCGGAGTTCGATACGACGTGTCGCTGTCGTCGTTGGATGAATCGGAACTCCCATCTGAGAACTCCCCGTAGTGTTTCTTGTGGCTCTTGTGCGCCTTTTTACTGTCTTTTTTGTCCTTATCTTTTTTGTCCTTTTTTCCCGCCTTGTTCTTCTTCCCGGCTTTGGCCTGGGTATGCTGATCGTGAGGGAATGGATGACTATCGTGAGGGAATGGATTGTTGACATGGTGGTGCTCGGGCGGGAATCCGTGGGGATGACCATTCTGTGCCATGAACGGATCCTGAGGATGCATGCCAGGCTGTCGCTGGCCATGAGGCATGAATTGATCATGTGGTGGTACCATCTCCATTTGGGGGCTGGGAGGCATCGGCACATGGACGCCTTGCCCGCCATGCATGTGTGGCTCGAAGTGTTGTTGACCATGCATGCCGGGCAGTTCCTGATGTCCCGGGAAGCTGTGACCAGAAATAGGGTAGCTATCTTGGCTCGATCTGTCGTCAAACTGAGGCCTAGTGAGATCAACGACCTCACTAGGACCCTCTTCCCTGAACCCCATAGTAGCTGCTTGAACCACACCGGGGCGAAGCTGCCGCTTCAAGATCACTTGCATTGACGTCGTCTCTCGTTGTCCACGGGCATTTGTGTCTTGCTTGAGTTTGAGCGAAGCTAGCTTGTATTCGAACCTCGGGTCCTCGTCCGTCCTCGTCCTTTGCTCGATGAGGTGATCGATCTGCCTCCGTTTGAACCCGATCATGTCTTTGTCCGAAGGGCCCTTGTTTTTTTGCTTCTTGGCCTCTGCGTACAAGGTTTTCTGGCTCATCTCCATCGGGGTCTTTTTGGCTCGAGACCATGTTTCCGTCTGTCCAGGGATTTGTGGTCGATGTTTTGTGAATGTATAGCCTTCGTAGCTGACAGTCTCCTTGGCATTGACCTTGTGGGGGAGATCAACGTTGTGTCCCTGGGAGCGAACGTCGTGATGGCCTTGGAACACGGGACTGTGTGGAGCGGGATGGGGGTTGAAGTGTGGCGCATCGGTGTCGAGGCGCAGACCATTGAAATGAGCCGGCAGGTGGTGGTCTACTGGGTGATGAAGCGGGGGCGGCGGAGGTGCCTGTGGCATCTGCATCATTGCTGCTGTGGAATTGTCTCCCACGGAAGGAGAAGGAATGGGCGCCTCGCGGGATAGTAACGGGAAGGTTGAGTGAAGCAAGAGTTGTAGAGTAGAAGAAGGGCGATCAAGTTGCGGGCAAACCCTGTTATAAGGAACAGACGTGCCTTGTGACAGATTTATCAAGACTTGGTAGGACACAATGGTTTTTGAAGAAAGGTGAGGCGGGCAGGCGGGCTAGATATATGGGATATAGAGACGCCTGTGCTGCCTGAACGCTAGCTCGATGCAACCTTCACCGAGAAATCAAGTTTGCCCGTGTAGAGTGAAGAACAAATAATGGAACGATGATGATAATATAATAATAAGAATGTTCATGGGCTTGTTGGAAACATGGCTACCTCCGTCCTCTGTACTTACTTTACCTTTGTGTGACTCGAACAACGAATGCCTAGTACTGTAGTCCCGATAAGCGGGGACAAATCGGTAGAGAGCCTTCCTTCGCGCGGGACACGTCTGCGCCCCGGTGACTCTGACTGGCGTCTGCACTGCTGCAGTCCTGTGAGGCAGTAACGAATTGAGATTGGGGATTGGGGATTTGGGATTGGGGAGGAACAAGGCTGCAGTAAGTCTGCATGAGTGCTGCTGAGTTCCATGGAAATCATCATCTGGCGGCCCTGCAGACTCGAGGCACAGCACTCCACAGAAGCCCCCTCGGCCATCCATGGCGAGTGCGCTCCAACGCCCTACCAATTGACCCATTCATCCAACCCTAGAGATGATCTCTTGATGCATCACACGTACTATGTTGTGCTCTAGAGCCGCGTTAGAGCTATGTATATCATAATCGAGGCACTGGGGAGCCGAAACGTCCAGTTGTTGTTTGAATTGGTTGACCTCGAAACTCGACAGGTTTGGAGTAACGCTTCCAATGGATATGGAGATGGAGATGAGAAACACAGGCAAGCCGGACAGCCGTGTCAAACCAGGGCGCCTCGCCTCATCCCTAGTCGGCCTACACGTACCACGTACTTCCTTCCCGGGCGGACGACTCTCACCGGGCGCGCCGTGAGACGTTACGACCCCCATTTTTCTGGCTAGATCGAGGCAGGAGTCGGGGCCTTTCAAGTTGTGGGCAGCCGTCAAGGTTGCAAGTTGTGGCTTAGTGGGCGCAGATGGGATCCGGGGCGTAGGAACGGCAAGCCACCACAGGGAAAGTAGGGTGGCAGACTGCGCCCTGATGTCGAGGCTCCAAGGCAGACAGACACTGGAGTACAGAGTACGGAACTACTCTACTGTACCTAGAGAAACCACCAAATCGATCAACCTCGGTGGCTGCTCGGCCTCGTCATCCACCCCCACCGTTTGTGAAGCCACAAGGAATATGCTGATGTCTGCGGTTCGTGGTGAAAATGGAAATGGCAATATTAATGTGAATGGAAATGGAAATGGAAATAGAAAGATCTGATTGGTTGGAAATGAGATGGATCTGATTGGTTCTTCTTTCCGACTTGTAGGGCTCGTCTCACCGGCTCTGAATGCGGGTTAGTGTCCTAGGACTGGATTCGCCTACTTAAGTACTAGTAGGATACTTGCACCTCACCGGAGTCCTTGCAGTGGGCATGTCGCCTGCCACTGTTGATGACTTGCACTACATGACCAAGCGTCTTGCCACTTGCCGCTACGCTTGTCTAAGTCTTGTCGCACAAAGTTTGCCTGGTCGCTCACAGAGCCTCCTTTTAGCGAGAAGTTGTCAGAAATTCCTTTCCCCGCCTTTGCACCGAATGGCCAACGCCCCCACCCAACCATTGGGCATCGCGATGATAGCCTTGAGCCGCACACATAAATTGGACACAGGCTCTCGTTTGAATGAAACCCACGAGTTTTGTGATGAACCCCGTTCTTGAACGTTCACCACTTGCCATGTGCTGGACGTCTATCGTAACGTTCCACGCCATGTTCCATCCCAATTATAGTTTCAATCGCCGAGGTTGGCGCTTCGTGTTGCACAAGTCTCCTTGTTTCATAAAGGCATCCTGGTACCTTAGTCAGTTATCCCCTGAGCCTCCTACTCTAGGTATGTACTGCGACCGATGGATTCCTCGTTCTGGTCAATTCCTGGCCTGACGAGCTGAAAACTATGCTGCACGCAGGCATCCGAATCCTTCGCTCGCTTCTAACCCAAACACCCTAAAGAGCGCCCGGACGCATGGGAGGATTGGGAGACATCCTGTCCGCCACCGTACCTCTGCTTCCCTTACTTCATCGGATTGGATCTATACGCGTGGCCTACAGCATCACTCCTCGGAAATCCTGTTGATGAGCAGTGTCAGCTGGTGAAACACCGTGGAGCCTTCCGAATCTGTTATCCTGACCAGCTGAAGCGAAATCCGATGGGCTGTGTGAAGCTGCAACGGCTTCTTCCGTGTGAGCGACGGCCGTGGTGCATACAGAGTCATCCAGTGTGTTACAGTATCTCCTCTAGGTGGGCTTATTGACGGAGACTCTTCACGGACCTGCGGCATTTCATCCTCACCGTTGCTGAATGGCGACTCTCGCCTTTGATATCGAGGTGCTGTACTTGTATCATTGTATGCCTGCGTGCTGCCGTCAGGCTACCAGAAAGGAGGGTTATGCCTGTCCTCGACAGGCTCCACTGTATGTCGTAGTCCGTGTAATCCACCAATCTAAATGGAGGGATTATCAATGGCAACATAGGTACGGTAGGCCACGCCGGCCCGGTCCGGCCCAGATGCGGCTCTCCGTGACCCTTTTGGCTCTTGTGTAATGTACTGCCCTGTCGTGCCTGTACATACTAGGTAAGGCCCCCAGATACCTTACGCTCATGACGGGTAGAGGCAGTACACAAGTGGGGCGAACTACAGTGGATCGAAGACGATCGCATGTGATGATGTGATTGAGAGCGCCGGAGGACTCACAACCTTACCTGGTCTGCTGCTGGCGTTCTGTTGTTGTTGGAATGGATGCCTAATTCTCGATCCCATGGCACTCGAGTCTAAAGTACTGCCGGTGGGACATAGCCCGTACTATGCAACAATAATGCAACAATAATGCAACAGGTATTCGAAGGAACGGGATTCACCAGAGGCAGATGTACTGCATACTGTATTCCATAACCGGTCTTTCCAGCAGCGCATGCGAATGGGCAAAGCGTTACAACCGCCCTCGTCCAATCAATGCTCATCCGCTAGAGCCATCACTTCCATGGTCCCCTTCTTTGGATTCGTAAAACGAGCGGCTTGCTTTCTTCATGCAACGGCTGCTCAGACGTTAAAAGGCACACCGTCGCTCCGAGGTTGAAGCCTTACTGCTACACAACTGTTGGACATCAATCCCTTGAGGCTAAGGAGTGAATCAAGCACTGCATGTATCACCACGAGTTATACCAGTACCGTTTGTTCTGTTCAAGTCATCGAGATTGATTCATGGGGTTGTGTACTAGATTCTGGGACTACATGGATCACATCAGCTCTATTGTCCTCACACATCATAGCCTTTCGCTTTATCGATTGCTCTGCCCTGGTGGGACTTTCTATGTCGATTTCGATTCCGACTCAGGTTAGACCTGATTTCGATCTTCCTCAAACGCATTGGAGCAGGGCCAGTAAACCCTCTTCTTGGCTTTAACGAACCCTGTTTCCCGTAAAAGGAGACGATATCCCTCCGTTCAACTTCGAAGGTCTTTCCGTCGCTTCAAATTCGTGTCTAATGTCAAGCCATTCTCCCAGCAATCAGAATCGTCTTAGGAGCGTTGGCAATCGGGGAGTTCTTTGAAACATCAAATTTATCGTCCCATATTACACGTAGGTACTGCGTTACATCGACACTCTGTCCAGCTTTCGGACCTCGCCTTGGTCCAATCCGAAAAGCTGCAATGGAGCAATGTAATGGTAAGACGTATCCGATTAAACAGCGGTTTAGAGTTGAAGCACATGCTCGCTGACCTTTACCACAAGACCGTATGTGCGGTGAGCATGGAGAATCCTGCAAAACGCAATTTCTTACCAGCGGTTGTGTCCAACCAAGCAGTTCTTGGTGTACAACCAATATCTTCAATTGAGCTGATCAATGCTAGCTCAGTGTTACTGTCAAGGCTTGGGCAAGCGCTTTGGTAGGCCCTCGCAAACTGTTGTTGTTTGTTCCGATCTGAACACTTTTTCGTCTTCGTTCAATGCAGATAGACCCCATACCTGAATCATTGCCTCTTAGTGTTCAAATAACCATATGTGAATTGCAATCCTATCTCACATCTCCCACATCGTTCATGACCTTTTTTTCCAAACCTGAACACTTTCCATCTTTACCCCAACCCGGAACCAATACCTGAATCGGTGTCTCGTCGTGTTCAATCAACCACATGTGAATTATACCACATTGGCAATCCTATCTTACATCTTCCACATCATTCACGACTTTCCATGCGGTTATCTATGAATTCAACAACAAAGCATACCACAAACCCTCAAACAGCCCTCAAGCAGTCACCCAACCCGATTCCGTCCACTCCATAACAATGGGCTGCCTCCTATCCCGCTCCCTGCCTTGCGCCTCACGGCCAAAGTCCGTCCTCGACGACGTCGACGGGCCAGCCATTCCTTTCCAGGCCCCGAGCACACGTTCAAGACAACACATCTGGAACGAGAACAACTACCTCGAAAGCAGACAAGATCCCCCGCTTACCACGGACAACCCCCCGCCAGGAAACCAACCGCCGCAGGCCTCAAAACCTACAGATACGGAGCCAGAGTACCCCATTTTACGGACCTCTCAGGCCGCTTTGGGTGGCATGAACGCGTGAGCCCGGCGCACGTTGTACACGTTCAAAGGGTGTGTTTGCGTCGCTGCTACAACGCTGGGGATCGTCACGTAATCACGTCGCTCTGTCATCTTTGTAAGCAAACGAACGCCATCTCGCCGTCTTACCACCACACTTTTTTTCGAAACACTGACCTGGCATAGAATACCAGTCTCTTACTTTCAGCGTCAGCGACTTTTTTTCAATTTCAAGGGGACTTTCAAAATGCATCTCCATCTGATTCGAGACCTCGTCATCTTGAAAACTCACTCGCTTTGATTCAATTGTGAGCTATCACGGCTTTGGCCATCTGCCCCTCTCAACTGACCGGATAACCGTCGTTACGATACTCACTCTCACTCTCTCTGGCTGCAATCATTAACTTTCACGACCTTTGTCCATCCGCCACCTTCCAAACAAAGTCGCAGTGATTCGGTCAGGGCAAAGTTCGGAAAAGAGAAGAACTAGGTCCGTGAGATCATGCGATAAGTGAGGCAGTGTCAGGGGAGTTGGAGATTTGCAGGATTTTTCCACATATATGGATGACTCTTTTTCTTCTTCCACTTCTTAACATTTTTCGTGTTCGAATTCGTGGCTTTTACCGAACCCAATCCTCGGCTTTTAGATTTCAAAGTAACCTATTGCGTTTGTTCTCTTCTTCCAATTTTACGACTCGTTCTCTCCACCCCCCCTCTCCTCTTTTTCTTTCTCAACCTCCCCCCCAATCCATTTTATCAAAACCAAATCTCCCTTCCCGACTCCTCTTCCGCCGCCCCCATACCTTCCACTCCTCTTCCCCCACCCCCAACCACCCCCCCCCTCCAAACAACCAAACAAACGCCCTCCCTCCCTTCCCACCCCCAACCTAAACCCCAGCACCCCCCAAAACCCACCCATTCCCCAAGGATGAAGGAGGGGATGCAAGAGGGAAAGGGGGAGAAAAGAAAATGAAGTAGGCGGGGGGCAGATGCTGTGTGTGAACTAGGGCTGTACTATATGTCGTGCATTAAAACATATACCAACCCCCCCCCCCCCCCCCACCAATTTCCCATTCCCATTCCCATTCCCAAAAGCCATCAAAGCTATTCTTGTATTTTGCGAGGATTTGCGAAAATTATAAAAATTAAATCACTAATTGAGATGAATGGTTTTTGGGTTTTTTGGGTTTTTGGGGGGGGTAGTGGAAGTGAGAAAAAGAAGAAGAAGGAGGAGAAGAAGAAGAAGGAGAAGGAGAAGGAGAAGAAGAAGAAGAAGAAGAAGAAGAAGAAGAAGAAGAAGAAGAAGAAGAGGGATGAGGGATGGTGGTATCTTATTCGGAGCTGGTTACGTAGATAACGCGTAGGGTAATGGGGAGGCGGAGGTGGGGTTTGGGCATCTATCTGACTTGGGCGGCTGGGTGGGGGGGGGGGGTAAGTAGAACGAGGAGGGGACAGTTGGGGATGGGGATGGAGGACCGAAAAGACATTTGACAGTTGTATCGGCGTGAGATTGGGGGTTTGTAGAGAGCGGTATTGGATTTTAGTGGATTTGTATCGGTGTGTGTGTGTGTGTGTGTGTGTGTATGTGTGGCATTGAACGATCATTTCGGCGAGATGGGATCTATCTGCGGATGATGGGGCGTGATATAGTGGTGAGGTTGGGGGGAAAATTGGTTCCCGAAAGCGAAAGTCCCAGATGTTGTGGTACCAATGAGGAGAAAGAATTGTGTTCGTTGTGCGGATAAATCTAGTTGTGGTACAGAAGTAGAGATATGGATGCGGGGAAATATTGGAAAACGTCCTAAAAACTCATCTAATCCCTCTACACTTACTTCAAATGTGGTTCGTAAGGTATACTTCTGAGTTTCCCAGCCGCATAACGTCAGATACCATAAGAAAATAGAGTGCGCAACTGATGTTCGAAAATAGCATTTAAGCATTACCAATACCTGATCGGTGAGAAGAATGTAATTAGACGGCTTGCGCCTTGATAGCCTCCAATGCCTCCACTGCATCAAGCGACGAAAGTCTTGGTGGGCTGATAAGTCTCTTCGGGCCGTTCTGGTTCCCTTTCAACGTGTCCTACTGCCTTTCGTAGTCTCCTAGCTGATCCAGGTGGGCTGGACTCTGGACCGGTTACCGTGGTGGCGCTTTTTAAGGCTATAGCCATGTGCTGGGGAAAAGCAGGTTCAGAATTGGAAGTATTCACTAGAGTGGCGGCTGGGAAAGCGAGCGGAGGCATGTTGGGATGCTGCGCTGCTCTTCGGAACCGCCCAGGAGATTCGAGTGACATAGTATCAGGATCGTCCGCCATAGTAGCGGATGGTAAAGCAGTCAGAGGCATAGTCGTTGAGGCGGGCGTGTTGGCGTATGCAGGCGCCTGCAGCGGATATGCTGCTCCCCTTCGGAATCGCCTGGGAACCCCACCAGGCCCAGGACCCGACATGCCATTAGCTGTTGGAAGGGAAATTGCGGGGTCGAAACCTTGATATTGAGCTGTAGCAGTACAACTGCTCCAGGCAGGGTCCAGATTAGTGACCTCTGGTGGGATGGAAATTCTTGGTTCATACGGCCGACCTGGATTATATGACGGATTATAAAACCACCAATCGCTTGTTGCTACGCCCGAAGGTGGACATGGCAAATCTGCAAAATCGTATGCTTTCGTCGCATCGTTTTGTCCTGCAATAGTTGACAACTCGCCCGGCGCTAGAGAGAATGTAACGGAGCTGTATGCGTTGCCGACTTGTCGGTGTGAATTACCAGCGCTGATTGCAGGAACAATTAAATATATACTCGAAGATGCGCTACAGAACCCGTTAGTATCTGAATCTAGGCTGAAGATGAGAGAAAAGTACAAATTAGAATATCCAGAAGGAAGAGGGACTGATGATTGCGGCACTGCCCCTGTCAGGCATGCTGTGTTCGGGACCGCTGTCGCGTCCGGATGGTAGTATACTTGGACGGACGGGCCTATGAAGATGGTACACCCATCATCAGCAGCAGCAGCGGATGTCGAGTAAGCCGATGTGATGGTCTGTACGGACTTCCATCGAGTTTGGACTGCACTGTCCGTGAGTGCAGAAGGCGTATAGTCTGGTGCAGCCGAGGACTGAAGCGTGCCTACCACCTCGCCATAGCTTGAGGAAGCGAGGGAGGAAGCTAGGTTAGGTGGCCATGAGTGAGTTTCATTCAGGGTGGATTGAGCTGCAGACGATAAGCATTACTGCGGTAAGGTCGTCAACAGAAACACGATAATAGATTTACCTTTGGTGGATGGGCACAATAGCAGAATACAACAAATTACGAAAGCGAATGACGGATGCGCAGAATACATGATCTCTAGAAGTCAAGGAGCGTTGTTTTGAACCTAAGGTCCTGGTAATGACTGTTATCTGAAATTCGGAAATGTTGGAATAATGGGTAGCCAGAGCCACTAAATATATAAATGTCAAAAGAACAAGATTCCAAGCCATGGCCCATATTACATGCGTCCGGAGATTAAGAGGATGATGTATCAAAGACGAGTCTCGATAAGAACGGTTGAGAGAAACTTTCAGAGTGATTTGTGAAACGACTTGAAGATACTGCATGATAGAAATGTAAGTAAGATTAATCATTGTCAGCCCATAGCACATGTCTAATTAGAATAGTGGTGCGGATGCTATTTAGGACAATGGCTGCAATAATAGCTTCGAGTGCTCCTGCACTCTACTGAGCTCGATAATAACTCAATTCAAATTTGGAAGAAGTCGAGCTATGAGGATCGTGAAACATTCTGGGTCACCGGAGGTAGGCAAGGAGACTCGAGAACGGGCACAGTCTTTTGCGCTTGGCACAAGGAAAGGGGCGGTTTCTGAATCGTTAGCACATGATCAAATTCCAGGGGTCTGTTTTATAAAAGCATGACAAAAGTATCGCATCCGAACCAACCTTCACAAGTATCTGCATTAGTAAATGAGACCTGGAGCTTCAGAATAACACCTTACGAGGCAAATTCTTTGCACAGCACCAATTTGGGGTCCGGACTTTGCCCAGTACTTTGAATAATATTACTTGCGTGTGACATGAAGCTGCGCCTGGCGAACAGACCGTGGTTCGTTGTGAAACATGTTCTGATGCCCGACGTCCGAAGCTTCGAATAACTGCATGACAAATTGGCAGTTCTAATGATTCGCGAACTGTTCTTCGGCGATGATGAAGCACAAGGTTGCACAAGGTCTCCATACATAATCTCTTGTGCCTCACAGGCGCTTGCAGCTGGGTAAGTAGTGAAACTGCAGACAGGCAGGACAAGATCATGGAGGATACCCGCATCAGATGCTGAGTTCTGATATACAAAGCTTCAAGGGACTACACGGAATAAAGAGAAATCAAATTCACTAAAGAAACAATGCTCACGATCACCAACTTTTGACGTCCTCTGAAGTCTGAACATAAGTCGATGAACGCGCTTGCGCGTCAGATAGCGCCAATCTAGCCTAGTTTGGCATCGGGGCATACTCTATGGCCATCGTCCCTTTCTCGTGGGCCCCGTCAGAATACTGGTACTTCGTCCTTCCACAACAAACCCTTCTCGCTACAGAAATACTAATGTCTAAGAAGGGAAGGTGATGATGGATCGTGGTCGTCATTCACCCTACGTGTCGGAAATCCAGCACAGGACCTGCGTGTCCTTCCTTCCACGGCCGGCCAGGCCATCTGGGGCATCGCAACGCAAGGCTGCGTACCTAGCCCGTATACTGCCTCAAACTGTGCCCAAGCTCGTGGTGGAATATTGAACCCCAATGTGTCCCAAACCTGGGAACCTAAAGGCTTCTACGCTCTAGGACTCGAGGCCAACTTTGGCGTTGGAACTATCAATGCTACTTACGGCCTCGACACAGTGGCTCTAGGACTCAGCAACAGTACTGGAGGGCCACTGTTGACCGGGCAACTTGTAGCTGGTCTCGGGACAAATGCTTATTACATGGGCACTTTTGGCTTAGGCCAACAGCCTACAAATTTAACGGTTTTTGATAACAGCTATCCAAGCTTCCTAGCAACTCTGGCTTCCCGAAGCATCATTCCTAGTCGATCGTGGGGCTATACTGCCGGTGCACCGTATCGTGAGTGAACATCTCTTAACACGGATGACTGTCCCTCTTAGCACGAAGACATGTTATCTGTCCTCAATATCCCTGAAGAGGTTATGCCCCAATTCTCGACCCACCGGGCTTCTAATACTTAATAGGTCTAAAAGGCGTATACGGAAGCTTGACTCTAGGAGGTTACGATGCCTCAAGATTTATCCCTAATAGTATTCCATTCCATTTCACTGGCGACATCTCTCGTGACCTTGTTGTCGGCCTGCAGTCCATCACCTCCAAAAACTCTACTGGCTCGTCCTTCTCTCTACTTCCATCGCCAATACTGACATTCATTGACTCGACTTGGCCGTATATTTATCTCCCATATGCAGCATGCCAATTGTTTGAGCAGAATCTCGGTTTAACCTGGAACCCGTCAGTTAGATTATATACGATAAACGAGACTCTCCATCAGAGCTTACTGGCAAGCAATCCAAATTTCACTTTTACGATCGCCGATTCAACACATGGAGGAGCGACTGTGGACCTTGTGTTACCCTACGCAAGCTTCGATCTCGAAGCAACTTTCCCGTTAGTATCCAATAACACACGATATTTTCCACTAAAAAGAGCTGCGAATGAGACCCAATTTACTCTGGGTCGAACCTTTTTACAAGAAGCGTGAGCATCATTGTAAGACTTCTGCATCATGGGATGGGACTAAAAGGAGTTTTTAGATATCTTACCACCAATTACGAGGATTCCACTTTCTCTGTCTCTCAATGCAAATTCGAGGAAGGCGTTGAAAAGCGCATTGTTACCATTCCTTCAGCATCAACAAATACCACAAAATTAACAACAACACCTAGCTCAGCAAGTCATCTGAGTATCACAAGCATAGCCGGAATTACTTCAGGGATCACTATATTTTTCACGCTCAGCATTCTTATTCTCACTTGTATTCTCCGTAAGCGACGATCTAAGCGCCGCCGTGCGGAGCAAGACGCAGCTGCTTATGCACCAACAACTCCGCCAGGACAACTAGATGCGAAAAGGGAGTTTTCCCTACGAGAAATCGACGAGAACAGTCTCCGCGGTATCAGAGAGTTCCCCGACAGCGGAAAAGCAGAACTCCTAGACTCAAATCCGCCTAACGAGCTTCCCGACTCCGGAAAAGCCGAACTCCGCGGCACAACATCGACCCGGAGGCTTAAATTTCGAATCCAAGAACTTCCGTCCCAAGACCAACCCTGGGTACAAGAACTCCCCGCCTCCTCAAGGCCCACCAAACCCGCCCCGGCGCGTCTCCCATGTCCCCAAAGCAAATTCGCCCTCACACTCTCTGCCGAATACAGACGAGGAAGCAAAATACGCCACAGTGAGATCGGCATCTCGCATCATAGCTCTAGGGTCGCGAGCATAATACCCTCATCCAGGCGGGCACCGGATCTGGATCGCTCATTGCCACCGACACCCATTTCGGAGAGCCCGCAGGTTGAGATGGCTGGGAGTGCGACGGAGAGGGGGCTGATTGAGGATATCTTGCTTTTTTATTATCGGTCGCGAAGAGGGTCTTGTCTTTCTGAGAGGACACAAGCTGGTCTGTGGTGATGTGCTTCATGCGTTTGGGGCAGAGGAGTTTGGAGTTTGGATGCTGGCACAAGCGCTTCTTGTTCTGAGAGCACATAGTTCTTTGATCACGTGTTCCATCGGTTTGGATTACAGGATTTCGGAGTTTACGTTCTGAATTAATGACTGAATAGACTTGTCAAGGGTCGATTGCAGAAGTCGTAGCTGACCAAATTATGTTCTCCATGAAAAGACACATCAATTTCTGAATAAGAAATATGAGGGGGAAAAGTCCTTTAGCACTCCCAAGCATCTAATGAGCGCTTCGAATCATGATAAAGATGTATGAGGTGATCATATCAAGGCCCTCTTTCTCATACAAGTTGTACCACGACGACCATCGTTCTCTAATACCGGTCAAGGGTAACATTTTGGGCACACCCCTATTTCTTACAGATACACCCCCCCCTTTGCTAGATTAGATATGTAGCAGAGCTTACCTAGTTAGCATATTGAGAACAGTTCCTCTGACCTCGCTACCGCCCCTCTTCTTTGTATTGCCGTTGACTCTTGCCAGTACTCTTCGCCATCATCAACGCTCTGAGTGATGCAGGGGGGGAGGAAAGGGGCGAAGAATGACTCAACATCTACTTTCCCCCGACGCCTCACCCTCAGCGCAGGCAAGATCAGAGCTACTTGCATGGTTTCATAGATGATCAACATAGTGATGGTAAACAAAGTAATGAACATCTGCAAATATCATATTTCCACCTCTCATGTAGGTTTTAGAATTTAGGGCGAAGATATAGCTAAAACGTTTGTACTTGCGCTCGTATTTTTACATTCATTCTGACAGGCCGCCCAGTGGATGTTTTAGGGTTAGGGTTAGGTGGAATCTGTAGGAAGTTATATAAGTGAGAAGCTGGGGATGGGGTGAGATCAGTTTGTAAGAAACAAGTTGCCCTTGATTGATATCTATATGGTGGTGATCTTATATAGAAATGATAATTGCAGACGTCATGTTTGCCATATCAGATCAGTTTCACTGTCTTCGTCTTCACCGCCTTCATGGTCGCTGCCTCCGTGGTCGCTATCTCCATCGTCGGTGCCTTCGTCCTCGCTGTCCCCCCCGTCGCTGTCTCCATCGTCCATTATCGCCACATGAGCGGCCGCAAAACCGTTACAGATGTCAACATCACCCTGGCTTCCTTGTCTCCTGCATATCCTTCGATGCGCCACCCAGACACTGGGTGGGGGATTGCAAGTTCCCCATCGACGATGCCAATTTGAAGGATATATCTCGGAACGGGAACGGGAGCTGTGACGCTGGTTTCTTCGCCTGAACTGTTCATTGTTATGAAGATAGCGGCCGTTGTTATGAGGGGTTATGATCGGGCAATCCGGGTGCGTGCAAGGGACGATTCCGCCTGAGAGCCAGTCTGATACTTCTCGACTAAAACGCTCTATTTCAAGGTCCTTTTCTTCTAGCAAGGTACCTATTTGCATGAATGTTTGTCTTAATGCGAGGCAATGGTCCTCTAGTGCAGTCTTTCCTTGAGAGGCGAAATGGTTTTCATAGTGCAAGTTGTCGTTCGATTCCATAATTGATGGTGGGACTGGAAGACACTGGGCTATGAGTGATTGACACGAGTAAAAGCGAGAATCGTGAAACACTGAATTAAGCGTAGTCGTTGCGTGGAGCCTCTCGAACAAATGGGAGAAAGTATTTGTAGATTGTGATCTAAGCTCACGAAGATGGTCCATATGTCATCTATTTCCTGAAAGCAAAACCTGAATAATACCTCCGAAACAAAACCATTATCGGTTCATCTTTAATTTCTTTGAAGGTTGGAGCCTTGGGTGAATCGTGTACTGGAATAAGAGAAACTTGGATGATTGTTTGGGAACAAAAGCATTGTCAGTACTTGCCGATCCTCTTTGAAATTCTAGGCCCTCAGCCCGGTCCTCTGTTGTGTACAGTACAAAATCAGAATCTCTTTGTTGCCCAAAAGGTTGGGAAACCCTGTCGATGTTTGTCAAAAGGTTAGACCATGGCACTGTATATAGATTGAGAAGAATCGTATTGCGGATAGCTTATATCTGTTCGGGATGTTTCGCGAAATTCCATGTTTGACTTTTCAACGAGCGTGTAGACCCTTTTCTTCTATCAATACGACGCTGTTGGAAATGCCACCCGAAGAGGTGTCTTATTGGCTAAGACCAATATTAGAAGCCATAACAATGACAAGCAAGCGACGGAGTGTAATCGACACAATGCTAGATCTGTCATTGTTGTCAGCTCCGCAACATTTCCGGCTATCATAGTGATCCTGAACAACTCAAGACTTGAAGCAACAGCATGGCTAGCCTACCATACAGCCGCTTTGACTGTCGGCGCCCGTCAAGCAAGAACAGCGTGTCTAGATTCTCCAAGTAGTAATAGTAGCCACATCTTCCCGGGACTTCGGTCAGGACGTTTTAATGCGGTCATAGATGATGAAGGCTGATTAGTCGGTCAACCTAACGCCCTTGTCCAGCAGACCAGAAGCGACTACAGCAATAGTCGAACCCTCGGAGTGGAACGGCTTCTCATTACACAATTATTGATTTTGGCTCGGCCCGGTAAAAGATCCATGATCGTTACATTTCTCGATGAAAGGAAAAGAGCATGACAGTTGGAGTAATGCTTGTTATGCAATCGAGACATTGGAGCAAGCTTTCGGCCTCCGACCGTGCAGGGGCAACCGAAAAGGCTCATGGGTTTTCCTTACTCCAGCGCTGGTACCATTTCAGACAGTCGGAATTTGCCACTGAGGAAGAAGTTTTGACGTTTGTGCCACACAGGATCTGCTTGACAGCGACTTCGATCTTCTTGCCATTGGTTGTGACGGGTATTTCAGGGCATTCATTCACGATAGATGGGACATGCCTTGCACTAAGCTCGGTTCTCACAGTTGTTTGGATCTTGCGACCGAGGTCTTTAGTAAAGTTTCCTTTCTGCGCCATCTTGACGAAAAGAACAACAGTCTCATCCATGTCAGTCTCTCTCCTTCTGCCTATGCACAATGCATCTTCAACCTCTGGGAAATGTTTCAGAAGTATATTATATATCTCAGCACTGCCGAACCTCACGCCCGCAGGCTTCAGCACTCCATCACTTCGTCCTAGCATGATCAACCCACCAGTCTTGGGATTGAACCTTACAAAATCACCATGGTGCCAAAATCCAGGGAAGGTTTCGAAGTAGCTTTTCCTGTAAATCTTCTCACCCTCGGCACCCCAAAACATAATTGGCTGACAGGGAAACGGCTTCACGCATACGAGGTCCCCAGCTTCTCCTGTGTCCGTGACATTCTTGCCTTGGAAGTCCCATGCCTCAACAGCCATTCCGAGACCACGGACTTGGATCTCACCAGCATACACTGGAGACAGGAGAGAAGGCGCTCCAAACAGGGAGATTATATCTGTGCCTCCCGTAATACTTCCGAGGTTAATATCCGGACCAAATGCTCGGTACACATATTCAAAGGTGGAAGGTGCAAGGGGACTGCCTGTGCTATAGATAGCTTTCAACATTTTCAGAGACAGCTTTGCCTTCGGCATCAAGTGCTTCTGCTCTAGCACGGATAGATACTTGGCAGACGTGCCAAAATGTGTAATACCAAGCTCCTCGATTAGACGAGGCATGGCTAATTCGCCAGCTCCGTCACCATCTATGGGTCTAAATGGAGAGCCGTCGTATAGAACAATTGTAGCTCCACTGGCCAGGCCAGATACCAACCACTGGAAGGAGATGTCAGCGACGACTTAGTCGATAGGAGATTTTGGAGTGGAAGTCAGATCGGGGGAATCGTACATGCCACATCATCCACATGCAAGTCGTAAAGTAGAAAAGGCGATCTCCTGGCTGTATGTTGCACTGAATGTCGTGCTCTTTCTTATGCTGGATCAGGGTACCTATCGCACCATGAACGATACACTTGGGTTTTCCTGTGGTTCCTGAGGAGTATAGAATATATATCGGATGATCTGGTTGCAATTGCAGGAATTCAATTTCCGAGTCGTGGGTTTCGTTGTGCAACGATATGAATTCTTCGTATGGCAAAGCTTTCCCGCAAGAAATTGAGATATCATCGAAACTAAATCTATGGTCTTTAATAGTAGTGAAGACCACGACAGCTTTTAGTTGCCGAAGCTCCTTTGCTACGTCCCTTAGCTTGTCGTGGACTTCGTGTATCTTGCCGTTATACTTGACAGCATTGTCAGCAAAAAGGACAACGGGCTCTATCTGTTGCAACCTATCCAGCACTGCGTGAACACCAGTATCTGGGGAGACGGCAGTCCAAACAGCTCCAATCGTGCTGGCTGATAGCATGGCAACGAGCGCATTTGTATGGTTTGCTACGTAGCCCGCAACACGGTCTCCCTCTTGGACACCAAGGGCTCTTAGCGCGGCACTGCAGTGACCCACACGCTCACGGAGTTGCTTCCATGTCACGTTTTCTCGGGAATCCTCGCCTACCGAGATGACAGCAATAGAGTTCTCATCTGGACTACAGCGAGGAAATAGCAAGTTCTCTGCAAAATTAAGTCTTGCACCTTTGAAAAACATTGGACGAGGGAACATGGCCGCATTTTCTCCGATGGCGTTAGTGAAAGAGCATGAAGCTCGTACGCCGGTGAAGTGCCAAACTTCCTCCCAGAATTTGCCAATATTGGCTATACTCCATAGACGAAGATCTTCGTATTCTTGGAGTCTTAGATTGTACTTGGTTTCGATGAGACTCTTGAATTGGAACACACGAGTCGATGTAGGATCTGTGTGTTTCCAGAGTAGCTTATGTGATGCCATGTGGTCATCCTGGTGAGGGCCCTGATTGCTAGCCATCTCCTCGTTTTTCCTCGTTGTTATAGATAGATTCACACCCGTAATATGCTAGGCTTGTCGGTTCGTCTAGATACCTTTGCGTCAAGAAACTCTTCCTAGAGGACTATGCAACATCGAGAAGTATTACTTTATTTCTCAATGCATTGCCCATAAGTGTCTAGCTAAGTAACCCGATATGTCGCATTGGTAGTAGTTGATACAATGGGGATGATGACGTTCAGATAGCCCTACGAAGTCGCAGGCATCTTTCGGCGATCACGTGATGATCCGTTCGGTTTACACTTCCCTTCCCTGCCTTTCTCTGGTTGATCCTTAGCGTGCCTCCTGTCCAATCTCCCAGACTTTACCTCCGTATGCTCCTCCTCCTTCAAATTATCCTTCTCCTCTCTGCGGGCGTGTCGAGCTGCATTCAAGAAGCAGAATTAATTGTCAACTTGTCTTTGTTGCTGTTTACTCTTTATTGCATTTCGGTTGCAACACCGCTGAGAGGGGGATTAGGATTCAAACTCTTCACAACGGATCGTGCGGATACAGTGCATGATTTGGGAGCCAAGCGCGTCGACTCGACGAGCGATTTATACACACACCTCACTATAGCCAGGTATTAAAGGGTGCTGTCAACATATCAACCTTACTAAGGCACCTGCTCGACCTTGGCGTTCGGCAAACTCGGAGCGCCAAAGAAAAGCCTTCCCGTCACCAAAAAGCTCGTGGTTCCGCCGCTGATTCCGGACCTTCTCTGACATTAATCTTGCAATACCTTCTTCCGCTACGAAAAAAACACAAGAGAGAGAGAAAATTCGGTGGCGAGCACTTGTCTCTTATACGTTTCACAATTGAGTTTTCAGGCGCATTACAACTATAATAGAATCCTAAACTGCTTCGCCTCCTACACCGCCGGTGGACTTACGATTCCTCCACAACTTACGATTCCGCAGCATACGACGTCTCTTAGAGCCCGAAAAACCTGCCTAATAAACTCTTATTCCGACTTCCATTATCTAGCATTCTTCGTACCTACTGTTGACCCTGATTGTTACACCGCGGATTACTTCTACCAATTGCTGGAAGCCCTGCTCCGCAATGCCTCGAAGACCGATAAACATCTTTGCCAGTACCTGGCCCACCACCACTCCTCCTACCTTCGACGAAAAGAAAGAGCTGTCTCGTCGGCCATCAACCTCGCGAGCGAACAAATTGGTCCAATTCTTCTCCACCTCGCCAAAATCTAAGGCCGAAGTCCAGACTGCCACATCTGCTCTCCTCGCAGCCGCTGCTGCCCAGCAACAGACCTTTTTGGCTTCTCCTTCGCCCGGAATTAGCTTTCCTTCACTATCTTTACCTACAATTTCTCTGTCAACAGCAAGGGCGGATAGTGCAAATACAGATGAACCACCTACCACCTTGTTCCAACCACCCTCACCCGCCGAGGCTCGGAGAATAGCAAAGCAACATGCACAATTTGGTCCATTGGGTCACTTGAGCCATCGATACACCAGCCGTCATGTTGGTGGGCATTTTGAGGAACCAGCGCTGGACGAGCCTCCGTACTATTACCTTCTTACGACTTACATCAGTTACCTAATCCTCATAATATTCGGGCACATAAGAGATTTCTTTGGCAAACGATTCCGAGAGGAGCATTACAGGCACCTACAAGCACGCAATGGGTATGCGCCGTTGAATAGCGATTTTGATAATTTCTACGTTAGAAGACTAAAGATGAGAATTAACGACTGCTTTGCAAGGCCAGTCACCGGTGTACCTGGAAGGTATATTACACTGATCGACCGTACATCGGACGATCACAACCTTCATTTCAAGTACACCGGGACGACAACCGAAACGCTAAACATGAGCTCGTACAACTACCTAGGCTTCGCTCAATCTGAAGGTCCTTGCGCTGACGCTGTTGAGGCAACAGTAAGGAAGTACGGCCTAACTTTTGCGAGCCCACGTGGTGACGTGGGAACTTCAGATTTACACGTCGAATTGGAAGATCAAATTGCCAAGTTCGTTGGCAAATCATCGGCAATGATTTTCTCGATGGGATTTGGTACAAATGCAACTGCCTTCCCTGCTCTGGTTGGTAAAGGTTGCCTCATCATCTCTGATGAGCTGAACCACGCTTCAATCCGCCTGGGGTCGCGTCTATCTGGTGGTATGATCGAAATGTTCAAACACAACGACGTCCAGGACCTCGAAAGAGTACTGCGAGAAGTTATCTCCCAAGGACAGCCGAGGACACATAGGCCATGGAAGAAGATCCTTGTGGTAGTGGAAGGTCTTTATTCCATGGAAGGCGATATGTGCAATCTGCCAGGCCTGGTCGCTCTGAAGAGAAGATACAAGTTCAACCTCTTTGTCGATGAAGCACATTCGATTGGGGCTCTGGGGCCCAATGGTAAAGGAGTGTGCGACTACTTTGGAATTGATACGTCCGAGGTAGATATCCTGATGGGTACATTCACCAAGTCCTTCGGTGCGAACGGCGGCTACATTGCTGGTGACAAGACGATCATTGACAAGCTACGGGTCAGTAATGCTGGATCGATCTATTCAGAGACTCCCACTCCGCTGGTTCTTACACAGATCTCTGCTGCTCTCAGGATCATCACTGGTGAGCTTGTGCCGGGGCAGGGACAGGAAAGGCTTGAACGACTGGCATTCAATTCCCGCTATCTCCGTCTTGGGTTGAAGCGACTTGGCTTCATCGTCTATGGTCATGATGATTCGCCCATTGTTCCGGTTCTCCTTTACAACCCAGCTAAAATGCCAGCTTTTTCGCACGAGATGCTCAAGCGGAAGATCTCGGTAGTCGTGGTTGGCTACCCAGCTACCCCGCTTGTCTCATCACGAGCGAGATTTTGTTTGTCCGCAGCACATACAAAGGACGATATGGACAGACTGCTCGCCGCCTGCGATGAGATTGGTAATGTACTACAGCTTAAATTCTCATCCGGTACCGCTGGCGGTGCAGAACCATTGCCAGAAGGGGTCACCCTAGAGATGGAGAAGGAATGGAAACGCACACAGAAAGGCGATGGACAAGGAGAGCTTGTCATCCAGCCGCCTCGTTGGAAGTTGGATGATATTCTGAAGAGAGGAGTGCAAGACGTCAAATCGCCTCTGCGGTAGCCAGCAATCCTGCATTACTGCCCCGAATCTCTCCAAGTCTAACGTCGCCTGTTGTATCTATACAATACTGGAGGAATGGCCATTGCACAGGGCATAATTTTCTGCTTTTCCCAAAGCCACTGGCATCCTTAATGATGGTTGAGCTTGCAGGAACAAGCACAAGCCCACTCGGGTCTTATAGAGGCATCAATATCTTTGACTGTCATCTTGGTGGACAGACCAGTCCGGGTACGAGTGCCATGGCGGTTTAAATCACCTAATTATTCTTCATGACAGGATGTACGGGGCTGGGCCCTGTAGTACCTCATCACTTGGCTTCTGTAACTAGAAGGGCCTTCTGGTAGTGGGTTTCCGCAGTGTAGATAAGACTTAGAAGAATTATGCATCAAATACAGTGTTTCTATTATAACACTGATATGTGATCGGTTCGAAACGACAAATTCAGACTTGGCTCGGACTCCCTGACTCCTCAGTAACATGCATTGAGTAAACTTGGTGGCTTGCCCTAATCATGTGACGTATCAGCTTTGCCATCAACACAAATACCTAAGATATCCTCCCTGTAAAGATTGAAGCTGAATCCTATCTATTCTTCTCCCTGATTTCCCAAAGAAGATTGTTTTCATCTAGTTTGTTTATGATCTAGTCTGCTGTTGCTCTCACGGATTCAAGTACGTTCATTGATAACGGTATTCATCAATGCCCATATTGATAGTTACCGGGGATCTCTCATTGTCCCCTTTATTGCGAGAACGGTAGACGGTAGGATCAAATCCGTAACCTCCTGTTGTTTCAACCTCAAACCAATGGCAGCGAAGGATGAGGTTTCACGAACTTCACGCAGCCCCTCAGCCGTTGACCTGCGGCCATGGCAGTGCTGCTTCACATGCCCATCCGACCACGTTGGCTTTGATATCTGTGCTAGAGTAAACTAATACTGCGCGACCCCAATGACCAGACCAGACAATCAGTCAACCTACACGATGTTTGGTACCTTCAAAGATGAGGGTCGACATCACCAGCGTACGCCGACAATCCCCTTTGCCCGCTCCACAAGGCAAAAGCCGCGAAGGTACTGATCCTCTGATACCCATTAAATTACTTCTGCTAAGTCGATGTGCAGATGGCCACTGGCTTTGCGCTTCATCAAAGGTGCTATACATGGCGTAATTGCCCTACCTCTCGCCCTACACGCCCTCTTCGCCGCCCTTGTTGTCTTCATTGACCAGAATCTCGATGGAAACCTTGGACTTCCGGCCAGCATTGTAGTCTGGCCCAATTGAGACCTCAGAGTTGAGATTCAGCCGGCTAATACCCTCGCCCTAGATCCCGAGCCTTTCAATCGTCGTGGGTCTCATGCTGGTGAGTCCCCTTCTTCGACCCATCAATTGAGCCTAGCTAATGCACACAAGGTCTTCCGAAATCAAACGTCCTACAATCGTTTCTGGGACGGCCGCAACCACCTCACCGTAATCATTACCTCCGTCCGCAACCTCACTCGCTCTTTTCTCCTCTGCAGCCACCCCACCTCAGCCACCGACCCTACGCCCTCTGCCAGCCCTGCCGACCGAGCAGAAACAGAACGCGTCATCCGCATACTAATCGCAATCCTCTATGCTACCAAGAATCATCTTCGTGCCGAATGGGGCTCGGCCATCATTCCCGGTACGGCCGTCAGTAAGAGCACTGGCGATGCTACTATGAAGCCTGAGTACAGCGAATTACTACCTAAAGGTCTAGAGGGCGCAGACGATAAGGGGCTGGGGTTGCCGCTACAACTGACGTTCTTCGTGGAGCAGTACATCCAGCGCTGTTTCGATAAGGGATTTTTCCATGCGCCGCAGGCAAGTCAAATGCAGGTGCAGCTGAATACGTTGGTACACGCATATGGGATGATGGAGACAATCAGGCTAACGCCGATCCCGGTCGCTCATCTGTACATTATCCTCCCCGTACTTGTTCCTAATCTATCCAGCTCCCACACTAAAACCCCTCCAGCATCCACCAAAAACAAGTCCTTGCCCTATTTGGCTGCGTCCTCCCCTTCGCCCTCGTCAACGAAATGGGCTGGTGGGCCGTCCCCATCGTCGTCCTCGTCATCTTCACCCTCTACGGCATCGACGGCATCGCCTCCCAGCTCGAAGACCCTTTTGGCTACGACCGCAACGATATCAAGACGGATTTTATCGTCGAGGATATTAGGTGCGAGATTGCGGTGCTGGTGGAGGAGTGGAAGCGCGTGGGGCAGACGGGAGGGGACATGTTTGTGGGGGAGATGGGCAGGGTGAATGGATTTGGGAGTGGAATTCTGAAAGGAGTTGGGAATGGGAGTCCGGCGAGGAAACCCCCGCCGCCGCATCTGGAGCTGAGAAGGTAAGGGGTGTGGGTTGCGGCAGCCTAGGAGCGAGTGCGTTTTTAACGATACCCTAGCAGTTGCGTTGATGTGTTTTTGATCTTCGAGCAAGGAGTCACCGTCACTTAGCATGTGTTTAGGATAACAGTTCTTCTGTATTGATATAACTGTCCGATCTTCTTCTATTTGTCTTTTCGTCGTGGAAAGGCCGTTTTGTAGGCTGATGCAGATGCATGGGAAAGAAACGCTCAACTGGCAAGGTAGGCCAGAAGCACTAAATACAGTAGAGCATGTAGTAAGATATTGGCTATGCTTACCTTAAGGTACATCTTCCGGTACGGTCTTAGCGCGCGGACTATGCGGTTACGCGCTCCAGTCAAGCCCTACCTTATCAACTCAGGCAACGATAAACCCTACAACGACCTACGTTCGAAGGTAGAACTTCTGTCGACGTCTTTTCTGTTCATGCAAGATGGGACCAGGACCGAAACTGTGCAGGACAGCGTTCAGGGGAGACATGTAAAGTCGGAAAACAAAACTTTTCTATCTACTACCGACTTTTGATGGCAGCCATACTAAGGCATAATGAATCTCTGAGGTGCTGTGATTCTTGCACTATTCAGCACCGTCAGATCGTATTCCGCTCTTGGCCCTTCTTTGTATCAGTTCTCGTGTTCGGAGTCCTCCACCTTCTTCCCTTCTGGATCGTCTACTCCCAACTCCTCTGTTCCGGGTTCCTGTACTCCTAGCTCTTCTGACCCCAATTCCTCCTCGCCTTGCTCCTCCCCTGCCTGTGATTCATTTTCGATTTTCTCGTCATCACTGCCCTCTGTACGGGGGAAGTTCGTGCACAACCTATCTGCGGACTGGACGCCGTAGTCCCTATCCTCTTTTTTCAACAACAGCTCCTTAGTCTCTTTCCTCGACAACAACGCCAACTTGAACCCCGATCCCGAAGCTGGCTCCGTGTCTTGCTGAAGTCCGTTGTTCGCCACTTCCTGGATGTCGTAAAGTTTCTGGGATGACGCAGGTCCGGATGGGTAGTCGAGTGCTTGTGCTATCAGGCCAGGTGCGACCTCTTGAGCTCCTCCAATGACAGGAGGGATGCCGATTGCAATACGCTCGAGATCGCGAAGGTCCCAAGTGGCTTTGGAAAGCCTGCAAACAGGAATTAGCTTCGTAATCTACTGCATCTAAGATGCAGGGCACCTAGAAGGACGAAGTCATCGTCTCATATATGTATTGGACTTTGACCCCATTGGTGGAGCTCTGATTCAGACGCTTTCACCGAGGCTAGGTTGGGCTAGTGGAAGGGTAGTCTTGTTCGTAGCATCGACTTACTGAGCAGACATGGCCGTCACCGACTTATATCTCTTTCGACCCGGCGCCGCTGGGGCCTCCTGCCATGCCTTATAAGCGGTGCTCCGCTTCGAGTGTTGGTTAAAGCAGATTCTCAAAGAATTGGCGCCTAATGGATATAAAGCACATAAGTCAGTGAGAAAGCTTTGTAGTTTTGTAACAGCCAGTAGATGTAGAGGGTTGGCAACAGCAAGTTGCAATGCATCCAACGATACTTAGTCTAAGACGAATCGTCTCTTGTACACGTTGCTGACACTAAAGCATTTGGATGCTATGCAACTGCACTGCCGATCCTGATATGAAGGCTAGTGAAGGGTTGTGTCTAACTTACGATCCCACAAAAGTCGCCATTTTGCTTGCTGCTCCTGGTTCAACCCAGGGGGAGGGAGCTCGGAGAACCTCACGGCCAGGGGAGTAGGGTCTCGGGTTTGACGCCCCTGCTGCTGGTTGCTCATAGTATCTGAATAGCCTCTTTTAGGATGTCGATCTTGGAGCTCTTGGAATAACCAGCTAATAGTGAACTGGCCGTCGATGGGTTCGGAGGGGTTGAGGATACTTATAACATGAGTGTGAATCCGCGTGTGGGTCTCGAGCTAAGGGTTTGGTTTTTTGGCCATTCATCGGACCAGAGTCGAAAATTGACTTTGGATATTCTTAACAAGACTTTGCAGTACTGTTGCCTTCCGTGCAGTCTTAGGCCGCACTCGGCTCTGCTTTCTACAAGCGCAACTGAGCATGAGTGTTGTACCAGCGCCAACCCGCCATCCTGAGTAGAGAAACACTCTGTCTGCACAGTATGCTATTGTTCATGCTGACTGACACACCTATCTCTTCGAGACGCTTCGTCAACCTTTCACCTGGACAGTACTTTGTTGCTTAGACAGAAAACAGGAGACTTACCGATAATCTCCAAGGATAACAGTACTGATATATTTTCTCGGGAAAGCAAAGAATTCAGGAGTGGTTTCATGTTTATACATTACAAGTTTTTGTCGTTTAAACTAGCGGATGGTTCGAGATGATGCAAGTAACTAATATTGTGAGTCTCGAAGCGTTTACAAAATCACAATCTGACTTGATAGAGCACTCGAGCTTCAAAAACCTCAACAAATAATCAGCACACCTTTGACACCTGTGAGTCGTCGTACAACGTTCAAGACATGGAAGGCACAACGGAACGTTAAAGGCCTGGTTGAGTGAAATACTATGTGACCTTCGTGGAAATCAATTGAGAAATATAGAGTTTTGGACCGAAACACATAACCGATTGAAACGATACCGGTAGAGCTGAAGGGCAATCTTGGAAAAAGGTCCTACGCCCGTCATTACGAGAGAGAGAGTGGGTCAATTGAAGACAAAGAGTATGAAAGCCCGTCATAACCGCTGCTCTGATGTTAACAGACGACGATCAGAGCGGAGCTTCTACCGAAGCCAAGACTTCATCCATAATAGCTTCAGGAGTTATGCCTTCCAGAAGGGCGGTAACAGCCGTGAGATCACTCCCATATTGCATGCTTCGCTCGTCCTCAGGGGTGGTAATGACTATCCGGTGGGGATAGATTTTCCTTGCCGCCAACGCAACCAAAGATGGCGTCACATAATCAAGGCCGTGTAAGGGAGCCAGGCACCTAGATCGACCTTAGCGAGATTGAGACGAAGAAATTATAAGAGATATACTTGACCAAAAGATCGAAATGCTTGGTAGCACGAGGGGATATGCCGCCTCTCACGGCACGGTTCATCCTGAGGAAAGTGACTATGTTCTGAAGATAGGCTTTAACTTCAGCACTCACCGTTACAGCATCACTCAATTCTGTTAATACTCGAATATCCTATATGTCATATCAGCATCCAAATGTAATATACACGTAATGTCACTTACATTTGGTGCGAAGAGGGAGGCTCGTCCGACAGAGCTCTGAACAGCAGAACGGTGAACAACCGAGGAAAGAGAAGCTCGATCATCTTCAATCCACTCAGATCCCTCCTCTAAATTAGAGAATCCGTCTTCCAAGTCATGATAATGGGAGATGAACATGTGATCGTTCTATAATTCATTAGACCACTGCCAGAACCTAAGATTGGAGTGTCGTACAAGATGCGAGACCAGACATGGGCCGGGAATCGAATTGAGGGCGACAATCAAAAACAGCTTCGGTGCTGCGTGTATAGTAGTATGGGTAAATATACGGTTTGTCCGCAGTAACTGAGTGGCTTGGTGAGCTATTGATTAAGAGCTTGTGGCCCTCACAACTGACCTCGAGGGTCTGTATCTGAACATGGTAGTCGGCCAAATGAAGGTCAGTGAGTATAACGACATTAGCTAATTTTTGATCATTCTGCGTTCTTCCCGAATGATCAGGCTTCCCAACGCTAGAAGACGAGGGCTGTCGGTTGTGGGAAGGATTCTACACTCGAATCTGTGTTCAGTTATGGTACATCAAAAACAAGAGGAAAGATAAAGCTTGAAGCCATAGGTAAGTGATCCAGTATCGATGTAGAAGACAAGCGTAGGTATGGACGAAGTAAAGAGCATGGAAATAGTATGTGCGTGTCGCATCGGCTGATAGAATGCTTCAGCGTATTTTATACTTGCTAGCCGGCATCAATTGGCCTGGTCGTCGAGAAGGAAATACCGCACAGGTGGTGAAAATGATTACAACGACCTCAATTTAAAAGACATGAACAGAAGGCTTATTGAGAAGGGTTCAGTGCCAGAGCAGCAATCACCCTTTTCTAAAAGACCTTGCGTCTAAAACTATAGGACAACTCTAGTTTTTTGGTGAATCCATTCAAAATCCATGTATGAGTTGAAGGACTCGACGTAATGTCTCTCACGTTCTCAAGCTTGTTCTTCTGCACTTCCATTTTCAGATGATAAGCGGAAGCGTAACAAAGGGGTTAGAGGCCATGGAAGTGACGGAACCACGGGGGTATCCCATGAAGGAAAAGGCTTGACAAGATGGGTGGTTAAGAAAAAGAGCAACGAAAGGAAGAGATGAAGTAATCCCTACCTGAATTGAGTCTATTCCTTTTCCACTTAAGCTTCCATTATCGTCTACACCACCCACAACTGGAATGTCAACCAAAATCCCATAGCTAAAATCATCCAATGTTGTGGACTCGTTGCACTGGACTACCGAGTGGGAGAGACCAAATATGTTGGAGGCGATCTGGCCAGTATTTCAGCATATGCGCACTGACGAAGATGTGTTTGCACCGTACGAGCTGTATCTCCTGTTCTAGCGAGCTAAGAGCTTCTCTCTCTGTCTGAATTATACAGTGCTGACCTGCGATAAGGCCCAAAAGCATCGCAAGTTCAACGTCGGTGAGTTCTTGCACTCTCTCCACCAGTCCTAAGACTTCCACCGAGCCGTCCATGTACCAGAGCAGGCAAGCCAACGTCACCTAATCTTGCAAGACACATGGAGTGTAACGTTGTCTTCTCTCATCTCGACAAGAGAAAATACTCTGTACGATCTCAACTTGGCGTGCTTGGGTAAGGTACATAATGGTCGCTCATGGGTTATCATTGATCCGAATTGTCCTACCCGTACACAGTACGGACACCAACCCCGCCAAAGGCTAGCCAGTCCGCTACGGATTATCGATTCCAGGTACCTAAATCTGTCCACTCATATTAACCTAGATGATTCGTCGCACGCTTTTGGGCACTGAAGTACTATGCTTGAGCCTGAAGCCGCTGTAGCCCAATGTCAGCTCCTACATCGGAATGGGAGCGGGTTGGAGACCGATTCTACCGTAAGGTCAAGCTCTATGAAGCTGTTTTCGACCAAGATCTTGAGCTCGAGAACTATGTGGTAGCAGGAGCTCCTTACGGGGGTGCTATTGGTGAGGATTGGAATTATCCTGCTATCCCACGCTAGTTAGCTGACCACTCCCAGCTTTGTACCGCGACGAAGACAAGCTCCACTCATATCGAGGAAATCAAGCCTCTAAAACTAGCATTGATCTCTATAGCTGCTCTGGCAAGCTGATTCGGCAGATAAATGTGGGCAATACTTCGGGCTTGGATTGATTCATGTGATTCAGACTGATATACCTAGTGGGATGAAGGCTCGATACGTGGACTTGGATGGTCGGAAGACGAAAAACTGCTAGTCGTCACCAAAGATGGCACAGTGAGATGTTACTTTGACTTGCAAGGAGATTTCACCCAGTTCTCGCTAGGTAATGTGAGTACTAAAATGGCAGCAGAAAGGGCGAACGACTGATCAACGAAGCATTAGGGTGCTGAAGAACATGGTGTAAAGGCATGCCGTTTCTGGTCAACAGGATTCGTCGCCATTCTAGCCAATAACCACCTCATTGCTGTCTCCCATTATGTCGAGCCGCGGCCAAAGTTTCTGGCTCTGCCTCCCGAGGGTCTTGTTCATTCATGGACAGTAATTCCGCCAGCGTACACATTATCTCGGAGCGTTGAAGTTCTACTTGCGATTGGGCAAACGATCTACGTCGTTGATGCTACGGAGGCCGAAGACCGGGTTCTCCCAAATGGGCCATTCAAGCATGTCAGCGTCTCCCCAAATGGTCAATTCGTGACCCTTTACACAGAAGATGGTAAGGTTTGGGTGATTACCAGCGACTTCCAAAACAAACTTGGCGAGTATGAGTCGAAGACCAAGACTGTACCCAAGGATGTGCAATGGTGTGGCAATGACTCTGTCCTTTTGGCATGGGAAGACGAAGTTCATATGATAGGGCCAAAGGGTGCTTCATTGAAGTAAGACATATCAAAGCAGAAGCGATAATTTATTCTTACATCACAGCATAGGTATTACTACGACGGATGGGTGCATTTGCTACCAGATGCTGATGGTGTTCGATTAATCACAAATGATACTTGCGAGTTCTTGCAAAAAGTCCCAGGTAGCTTCGAACGACATGTATCCTCCCTCACTGGCGACAGTACTGACCGTAATTAGATGCCGTTGAAGATGTCTTCAAGTTAGGCTCTACCTCTCCGGCGGCCGTGCTTTTGGATTCCTTAGATCAGCTTGAGAAAAAGTCCCCCAAAGCCGATGATAACATTCGATTAATCCGATCCAACTTGCCGAACGCGGTAGCCGATTGTGTCCAAGCTGCTGGACAGGAATTCAGCACGCATTGGCAAAAGCAGCTCTTGAAGGCAGCATCATTTGGCAAGTCGATATTGGACCTGTACAGTAGCGACGATTTTGTCGATATATGCGAGAAACTCAGAGTCCTTAATGCAATACGCGATTACCGCATAGGTCTTCCACTTTCCTACGATCAATATGAGCGCCTTACCCCTGAGAAACTCATTCAACGTCTCATAAACCGCCACGAGTATCTTCTCGCCATTCGAATCTCCGACTACCTCCACCTTCCAAAAGACAAAATTTACATCCACTGGGCCTCCCAAAAAGTCCGCAACTCGTCCGCCGACGAAGACACTATCTGCACTACCGTCGTCGACAAGCTCGCCAACCAACCCGGCATCTCTTTTGAAGTCATCGCTCGCGCCGCCTACGACGAAGGCCGCGCGCACCTCGCCACCCAGCTTCTTAACCACGAGTCCCGCGCCGGCAAACAAGTTCCTCTCCTCCTCTCCATGGAGGAAGATGAAACTGCTCTCGACAAGGCTATCCAATCTCTCGATACAGACCTCATCTTCTTTGTCCTTTTACATCTCAAAAAGAAGCTACCGCTCGCATCCTTCTTCCGCGTCCTCACCAACCGCCCGCTTGCTACCGCTCTCGTCGAGAGTAGCGCAAGAGCTCAAGACACCGACCTCCTAAAAGACCTCTACTACCAAGACGATCGCCGTCTCGACAGCGCCAACCTCCTCTTTAGCGAAGCCATGAACCAACCCCTACTCCAACCCAAACTCGACAAAATCAAACTCGCCCAGAAAATCCTCCAGGACAGCAAAGACCCGACCTCCACCCTCTACTCCAAATCCTACACCGAAGCCGCCCAACTCCTCAGAGTTCAAGATTCCCTGGACCGCGACCTTCCCTTCAAAACCACAGGCCTCTCTCTCAACCAAACTCTCTTCCAACTCATCAAATCCGGCTACGCGAAACGCGCCCAGAAAATCCAAAGCGACTTGAAACTCCCCGAAAAATCCTGGCACTGGCTCCGCCTCCGTGCTCTTGTCGCTAAGCGCGACTGGGGCGAACTCGAAGAGTTCTCCAAACAGCGCAAAAGCCCCATCGGCTGGGAACCTTTTTTCAACGAGATCCTCGGCGCGGGCAATACCAAGCTCGCTGCCGCATTCGTAGCTAAATGCACTAATCTGTCGCCGCAGGAGCGAAGCGAGATGTACGTCAAATGCGGCGCGATTGTCAAAGCCGGAGAGGAGTTGCTGAAAGCGAAGGATATGAATGGGTTGGAGGTGCTGAGAGGGAAGGCAGGAGCTGGGTTGTTAGGGGAGGTGGAGAGGATGATCGGTCAGTTGAGGGGGAAGCGGTGAGGAAGGGGGAGGGCAGGCTAGGCGTGGATGTTGATGCTGCTGAGCGGTCTCCTTCGCCTAGAACCTTTTGACTCTGATGAGCTTGAGGAATGGTCAAGATCGCACCCTTCCTCACTTTCACGGACATGCGAGAAGAATGGAAGACCGGACTGGCATGTACAACTACCTACCCTAGCCGAACACCCTGCCTAAACACTTCCTTTGCCTGCTACCCAAATTAAAGTATCCTATCCTCTATCCGATCCCTCCCCCCCCTGCTCACCCAATCACCCTAATTCACCCTTACATCCCTCAACCCCATCCTTCCCTCCATCCCGCCCCACTTCCGGCCCTCAAACCTGTCCTTATCATCCCTCACCTTCCTCCTAAAAAGCCCCAAATCCTTCAGCAACTCCTCCATGTGCTCTTGCATCTGCACAGCTTCCTGCTCGTTGCCTGTGTTGTCCTCGTAGTAGCCCTCGTCTTCCTCCTCTTCTTCTACATTGGGGGCGGGGGCCTCGTTGTTTTCCTGGTCTTCTTCTTGTTGTTGTTCTTGCGGCACTGCTTGCTGTCTGAGGTCGGATGGTGAGGTGGAAGAGACGGCTCTACTGGGCTGTCTGCTCGGTGCGGTGGCTCGCAGACTCGGGCTCGGGATTGGGTTTTTGAGGCTTTCGACTGCGAGTTTGAGGTGAAGGCGCAGGGCTTCGTTTTGCTCGACGAGCTGGCGGATCTTGCTTTCGCCGACCAGTCGCTCCTCCTCCATCATGCGCTGCATGCGCTCGACTTTGATCTGGTACTCTTCCAGTTTCTCGTCTCTCGCGCCTCGATCTCTTTCAGTCACGGCTTCTCGTCCCTTGTTGTGCTGACTGCGGTCGCTGGCGGCTTGGTTGGCGAGGGAGACTTGGACTTGTAGTTCGCGGATTGTGTTTTGCATTTCCGCAATTTGCGCATCTCGCTCGGCGGCGGAGACGCTGTCTTGGTTGACAATGGCTCTGGTGCGGATGTTCTTCGCTTGATCGGCATACCGCAGCGTCGAGAGCGTTTCGTCGTAGTCAGAGGGAGCTATGCAAGCAATCATGGCGGTTTTGGAATTTCCGCCCAATGAGTCTTTGAGTAGCCAGGTGAGGATGGAGTCGCGGTAGGGTACGACGTCTTTACTCCTGCCCTTCCCTCCGTTATGAACACGGCCGTGTCTGGGGTCGGCTAGGGCAGCGATGACACGGCCGAGCGTGGTGAGGGATTTGTTGATGTTACTTCCTTCTCGCAAACGAGCGCCCGTGGCTTCAGTGGCTTTTGCGCGCTCGCTACCCGCGAGATCCACGAGGCGGATGCGGGCAAGGCGTTCGGTGGTGCTGTCGGTAGAGAGATCATGATGGATTTGCTTGAGCATTATTGTGAAGACAGCATGAGAGCGGGAGGAGGTATCGTTCATCTTTGTCGAGGCAGTGGTACGGTTGTTGTCACCTAAGCGCATGTAGCGGAGGAGCTCATTATAGTTTTTCACTGGGAGGTCGGTAAGGTCTTTAATATAGGGGCCTTCGGTAGGGGATTCGCGGATCTTGAGGTAGTATTGACGATTATCGCCAGTAGGAGGGCGGGAAGGGGATAGCAGGTCGCGGACATGTTCATTGTAGACCTCGAAATAGGATACACGGACGGTGTACGAGATGTGGGGAGAGACACTAGATTCGATGCGTTGGAAGAGATCTTCGCAGGTTCGCGGGATTAGGCCTGGCTGGGTAGGCGTGCCCATCATTGTGTAGGACTTCCCAGAACCCGTCTGGCCATAGGCAAATATGCAAGTATGGTATCCCTCGAAATTGTGGTCCAGAAATTCTTCGCCGAGAGCATTGTAGATGTCTTCTTGACGAGCATAGTGAGCGTCGTCGGTTTCATGTGACCAGAAGGAATTATCAAAGGTAAACTTCTTCTCTTCTATCACTTTTCGGCTCTGGGTTCGAGTGTTGGCTGGATCAGTCAAATTTGGTATCAACAGCTTGGTAGCCTGCGTTTCAGGATCCATCTTGACGAGACATTCTGCTCCTCGTTCGACCTCTGGTATCCCTTTAGTCACAAGAAGCAATTGATAGATAATAAGCCATACCTCGTGGTAAGAAGCCTCTGACACGAACGACCACCCTTACGTTTCCTCCCCCGTTGTCTGGTGTACCTCTCCCCATTGGTACAAGTTCGGATTCCCTCGACCGCAACGACGGTGTTGAAGCAGATGACTTGAGCGGCCGAACCTCAGCAGCAACTCCAGGATAAGCACGAGGATCCAGAGCCATGTCTTCAAGCTGAAGTGCAATGTCGCAAATGAGTGTCCTGAACCTCAGTTGCTGCAGTGCATACATTCAAGAATTCGTCGTCATGTTTGTTTACAAAAGATTTCCAGATCGTCGACAGGGATTATGATAAGGTAACGAACGCGATTGTCGACGCGATGTCACGAGATTTCCTCTTCTCTATGCAATCGTACAGCACGAAGTATTGGGAGGCGGTAGGGCCAGGAGTATTTTGGGTTGCGAGAGGGTAGAACAATGTGATGCAAAGGAGGGTTTCGCGTCCCCAGGAAATCCTGTAGCTGTGGGGTGGAGCGGCACGGTTGCTACGAGTATAAACATCAATAACCGAGAGTGGCTACGGTATGGTTAGGAGGTGACTACTTTCTTTTGTTCGCATTTTTGGTTCTGCTATGTTTTGCTGATTCCAATATCATCTCATTGTCATCAAGTAATCATCTTCCCAAACCTCTCAAGGGCTGTAAAGACACGTTCTGTTGTCAAAACTGTCCGAATTGAATAAATTCAAATCGCTCCTTTCTCTTCTCCAACAATGGTATTGGCGCTGATCATCATATAGGCCGCCATACTTGGTTCTTTCTCGATCCTGCTCCATGCCTTGAACTCAAATGGCCACACTACTTATGAATGACCTCTTTCCAGACGAGCTAAAGTGTTTCTTCGGGATTCGCGATCCCCACGTTTAACCGTCTGACCAATATGAAGCCGTGAATGCTTAGGCGGTGCTTCTCGTCCATACACGAATATAACAATCACCTTCTTTGGTCCCACCCTTTCTCTCCCGCCAAGACAAAGGGTCTCTTCAACGCATTGTACCGCAACGCTAAGTGCCGCTCTGGCAATATCTACCAATGTTATGGTGTCTCCTTCATCAGGGGGATCCACGTCAATCTCGATCTCGCAGGTGCGGAGGGCCCAGGTGTGAGGTAATCCAAAGCCTACTCTGGCGTCGCGACTGAAGTAGATAGGGGCTTCTTTCTTGTCGCCTCGATTGACTAGGTTTATAGCTTCAAAGCAATCCGGGAATTCGGTTGGGAAGAGAGGCTGTGCAGGCTGGGCAGGCTGGGCGAAGCAAAAGGTGTCAGCCTCGCCGTTCAAGGAGGTGGGTCGGGTTGTCAGGTTGAAGACCGCCGATGAGTTTAGGAGTAATAAGGGTAGGTTAGGGACGATCATGGTGACTGGTTTTGATATCCAATGGCGAAAGCAAAGAGAATTTGAGCGTCTGGGCCTTGGGCGAAGTTGCCTGATATTCTTACATGGAAGTAACTGGTGATTGCTATGGATGCCGCCAAATTTGGCGATATCGCGCGCGAATCGGATGTAATCTGTGGGATATATAGAACGCTGCGGCAATAACAACATACGCGGTCGAGTCCGTTTTCATCCCCATATAGCGTCTCTAATCCACGGCTCGGACGACCAAAATTCGGTCAACTCATCATCTTCTTGGTCGTTATCGTGAGCAATGTTGAGCGGGTTCGGTTCTCTGCGGGCTTCCTCTCCTCTCCTCCACAAAGATTCCAATTTTTCCCTCCGTTGAAGCTGTCGAGTAGCCTGCACCCAACTCTCCATATATGCCTCACGTTCTTCTCTTATTTTCTTTCTCCGCGCCTGAGCAGGATCTCTATGCTTCCGCATCTTCAATCCTACAAAGAGATCAACCATCTCCGGCATAGCTTTGTTCTTCTTGAGGTTTGGTTTGGTCAACCGATCTCTATACATTTCCATCCTCTCCTTGTCCGTACGGTCCAGCTCTATGTCATTCATCATGATAAAATTAACATCACGTAACCGGTGAAACTTGGCAAATTCCTTCGCTGGACAGAAATCTCGCGAAATGATGTAATCTCGCCAGTCCGTACTATCGTCATCAACTGGCTGTTTTTTGTCAAAATGAAAGCTTAGTTTCTCCAACCGTGTCAATCTACTCAGTGCATAGCGCACTGCAGTATTCTCCGAGGCAGCTAATCTAAAGGAGCAGCGGATCGATCTAATTTGATTGGCGCGAACGGGTCCAATCGCTCGGAGGAAGTCGTACAGATGGTTTGGATGATTGAAATTGAAGTTGTTCGACGCATAGAAGGCGTGAAACGCTTCGACCAATATTTGGCGGCAGGTTGCTAGGATCGCCAAGCATGAGGACTTTTCCGGCTCTAGTCGCAAGTCGTTGCTGAGTGGTGTTACCCACGGGCTCGACTCTAGTCGCAAGTCGTTGCTGAGCGGTGTTATCCACGGGCTCGAGTCGTCGACATCAACGGTGAGAACGTAGCTACAGATGCATTCTCGTATTTCGTTAGGAAGGGACATGAAAGATCGCTTTACGGAATCCATTGTGGGTTTTGAGAATGGGAGGAGGGCAGCTGTGATCAAGATGTAACAGCGAAATTATATATCTAATCGTAGAATCTGAACGTTGATATTATCGGCCATGCTGTGACTCACCTGTGACTCAAAGCGCGCAGCCGGTGGGTATGGAAATAGATTTATTAGATGTATTAAACAGACTTTCGTCAAGAGCTAAATGCTGTAATTCAACAACTGTCCGTTTGTCAGGCTCACCACATGGGCTGCTACCCGGTGGGTTTATAGATAGGTTGCTTACTATCTCCACCACTGATCAACCTGTTGTAGTCTAGCTCAGCGGTAAAGCCCTCGGTCCAATTCTGAGAGTTCTCGGATGATCGGATACCGGATACCGGGTACCGGGTCCAATACAGTAATTCGGAGTACAGTACCTTAGGGCGGTTTGGCAGTCAACCCCCTGGGCAGATCCATGAGGACCTTGTTTCTGCGACATCCTTCTATTTCTCTTAATCAAACAATAATCGATGCAACCGTGGTTGTGTTTGAGGGGTAAAGCCTTGATCAAGCCAAACTGGTTTCTGCGACTTCTATCGAACTCGTCATCATGTTTCCATGCCACATTGCCGATACTAGTGATGGTGATATGAATCAATGTGGACAATACAAAGGTGATAGCTTCATGCTGAGCGTCAATTATGTTGGTGATATTGTGGGAATGAACATTGATGTTAATCTGGGGCACACTGTTCTATATACCCGTTGACCAGCTGACACCAACAGCCTGTCCGTTGTTCTGTGGTAGACTACGGTTATGTGGTACTAGAAACAACACATCATTAAGACTCCAGCTGAAACCTCGAACGAACTCACTCTCACAACAAACCGATGGTTACATCTACAGCGATGTCAGTAAGAAACATAAACAGGTAAACGAGCTGTACTCACCACCCTTAATTCTGGCGTAGATCTCGACCTATTGCAAGATCTACATCAGACCAATGACCACATCTAGGAATGAATTGTTAGCATTAAAACGCAACGATGGTCGAGGCGGGGTCAACTTACCACCCTTGATTCTGGCATAGATTTCTACCTCAACTTCGAGCTTTGGTGGCCGTCAGTAATGTGCCAACCGTAAACGGCTGCTATACTCACATCCAATTCAATCTTAATCTTCAAACTGCTGTCCTTCTCACCGACCTTTGGTGGTCTATCCTTGATGCGAGACTGGTGGACGGGTACGATGCGGCGGCCATTGGCCTCTTGCGGTGGCATCATAGGCATCTCTTGAACCTGTTGCTGCTGTTGAGGCTGCTGCGGCTGTTGCTGTTGTTGATTTTGGCGCTGGAGGGACTGCTGGTTCTTGCGGTTGCCTTGGGGAGCTTCATCCTCGGCCTGAACAGACTCGTTCTCCTCAGAGCCTTGCTCTTGCTCGTCTTGATCCTCTCGCTCGGCTCTGGGCGGAAGAGTTCAGCGGGTTACGTGTGGTATTTGCCTGAGTACGGGAAAGGAAATGACGAACTGTTTGGTAGCCATTTCGAAGTCGAGATCACGATCAGACTCGGGGTCGGATACGCAAGATTCACGCTCAAACTCAAGAGAGGATTCAAATAAAGAATCCGAATCAGATGAATAAGTCGTAGAGACTTGGGATGATTTGCTTGCAATCCCAATATTTGCGAGGGAATCTAAAGTTTGCAAGCTGTAAATAAAAGCGGCAGAAGGCTGCTTAATATACGAAAGACATTACCAAGGGTAGGTACGTATCACGGAACTTCCAAGGTTTCGAAGACTTTGAAAGGGGTCGATTGCAACCCACTACCTAGTACGCAATACTACGCCTGAAAGGTTACTCCTAAGCCCGAAGTGTTCGCTGCCGATCAGACTTTGGCTCGTAATCTGGTTTTATCAGGGTTGCATCCCAACGGCTTGCAGCTGTCGGCACGAAGGCGTCCAGTTGTGGGATGTGAAATTCGTAAAGGCGTACGCTTGCGTTGGGGCCCTTGTACCTGTAGCGCGAAATCAAGGTGATAGTGACTTTGGTCGAACCCTGACCAGTAACAGGCCTGGCAGTATTAGGATGACGTCGCTGATTGAACAACTATGAGCAACATCAGCCTACTTTACCTGACCATTGAATGCAAAGTTGTCACAACTCGATCGACGACCGTAATCAGAAAGTAGTCCATCTAGACCCGTGGTTTCGGAATAATTATCTTAATATCCACAGAGCTGCAGATAAAGTCCACCGGCTGTCATGGTCCTTGGTATCATCACCTCTATAGCGGCATGCCCAGCCATTATCGGGACGACAGAGGCAGTGCGTCACGGCCAAAAGTCAAACGCCAGAGAAAGCCATCGAGGTAGAAAGTCCAATCTTGTTGCGCACTGCTCGGCAGCTTCCTGTGCCTCCAAAGGTAGCGATGAAGTCAACGGAGGAATCATTGTGCTTGGAAACAACAAGGTTATCCGCAGCATCAGACGCCGGACTTTGGTATCATATGCTGACTGCGCTTGCTTCCCAGCTTTACGTACGTACACCTGGACCTGAGGGCCCTGACGAGCGCGCCACTCATCCATTCGAAGGTTATTTTCTTCCGTTCCCGAATACGGATTGGGGTCGGAGAGGCGAGGGGCTCGTCTCGACCATTAATGCGGATCGCCAACTCAACTGGGTTTACGTGGATGAAGAAACCTGTGAGATTAAATATGGAAATAGAGTAGAATCTGAAGAGGTAACATCCCCCCAACCTTTATACAATCATGACATCAAGCTAAAAGAGGCCTTGATGGACAGCATCTTACGGGCCCGTGGGACTGCACCAAGATCGAAAGAAGGATGACATTGGAGGGTTGGGAAGGCTTCATGGCTGTCAAGGAAGCGCCCAAGGTGTGGGCACTATATTTCGACATCGATGATGATGGATTGAGAACCAAGGTTTCGGGGAAAAGGATATTGGAGGTGGAGCTGACCCGCAAAGAAAGGAGATGGAGAAGAGACGATGAGGAAGAAGGACGCGTCAATTAAGATACTACCTGACGCCAACCACGCCAAGGACATCGAAAAACTTAGCACGCCAAGAAGTTCATAATGCGCACTTGGACAAGAAACTAACATAACCAACGGAAGACAATGCAGTGGATGCCCATTGAGCAGGAAGGCCTATGAGGAGAATTAAAAGGAGACGAACAGGGAGGAATGTTCTGGGATTGTTGAAAAGGAACTGAAGGAAAGGGCATGATTATTTAGCCAAAGATGCGAAGTGAGACCTGCCAGCGACAAGAAAAAGACAATTCGGAGTCGACTAAAGTTCAGCTATACCTTTTCGTACTCTAGGAGAATAATTGTTGGAGTTTTTCACGATGACGGCAACCCATACGTCATGTTTCAGATTGTCCAGGAAGCGAGGTCGTCATTGGCAAAAAGGTCCAAAGGCGCAAAGAGGGAACAGGGAAGAGGGACGAAGGAAGAGGGAAGAGGGAAAAGAGAAGGAAAGGGAGGTGATGCAGGTGAAATAGCGATGGGCTTGTTTGATGTCGTTATCTCGATTAGGCAAGATATAAAGATTGATATGCTGCAAGCCGACAGTCGGAGGTCGTAAATCGAATGTTCATCTATCTACTCCGTAAGGTACCTACTTAAGGTAGGTTCACATCATGTCGCTTCGCACAGTTGCATGTTTAGTTCCAGCACAGGCTCGACTCTCTGTTGCAAGCCATCAACGGTGAACCTTTGCATATCGCTTGGTTTTGTCTTACATCCATGTTCAACAGTGCCCATAGCTGTGCAGACGTTGGGATAAGACTTTGCGACTAGATAGTCTACCCCGGGTGAGAGGAAACATACCCGACGCTCATGGCTGAAACCCTTGAAGTCTTTTCCACGTAGCCGTCTACGAGAGAAGCGAAGCAAAATTGTTCCCTTCCATCCTGCAGACATCGGCACCCAAGGATGAGTCCCGTCTGCCTCCTGATCGAGGAGCAGACTTTCCACCTAGCCTGACATTACAGTTACATGCTTCGTACACGGTACCAGGGGACTTGATGCTTGCAGAGTCTGTGCATGCAGCAGACGAAGCTGATGTACTAAGCCGCAGTCTGCGCCACCTGTTAATGCTGAACTTTTACTGGTAGCCACTATACCAAGGAGTGCGAGGGGGGTGTCTTCCACGGAATACTTCCAATAGGATTGGTGCTGCTGCCGTCATACAGATGCGGTAACGTATCGTGTGCTGAATTGTCCCTAGATCAACCATAGGTACATTGTACATGTAGTCGGGTTTTTCCGAATTACATGACCAAGACGGAGAGTAACAGACAGCGATCAATACCCCAGCTTTCATAGACATAGACAGGACGGTCATGTCAGACACCAGAACATGTTGAAGTGCTTCTACTACTCTCCCTACCGAGTATCTACCTTACCTAGATCAATACCTACAGTACCTTGTACCTTACGCCGAAACCGAAGACCCCTGGCGGCAGGCTAGAACGAAACATCCCGCTCGTTACCTGTATTTTTGTCCTTGTGCCACAATCACTCACATCCAGATACCTACCTTATCTATCGTCCAAACCACTCTTCTGTCACTACTTCAACCTTACTACCTACACTCGTCATCTTGATGTACTAAACAAAGCAGCAAGACAAATGTTCACACAACCAACCACATCTCCCCCAACCCTGGCAACAAGTGATGACCCCGCTTCGCCCACTGCACCTTCGAAACCAAGCAGACTTCGAGGTCTAAGTTACCTGCGCCAATATACTCACAGCCACCTTTCGTCTGAATTAAGTCAGCATCCAAGTCCTCCCTTAAACCTTTCTTCTTCTCCTTCTTCTTCTTCTTCTTCAAGACCTAGTTATTTCGTCAGATCTTCTAGCTATCCAGGTCGAATAACCCTCATAGACGAGCAATCCACCCCACAGCAGACCCCTACATCGATCTCTATCAATAATCGGCTGCACAACGAAGTCGGTTCGAGTAGCCCTTCAGGGCAAGGCCCTGAAACACTATCCACGTCACTAGATCCTGTCACGGGCCAGTCGTCCGTCAATACAGCTCTGGGGGGGATCGCAAGAATCATGGGCAGGCGGCGATCTGGAAGCACATCGCACGGTCCTGCGACAAACAATCGAAGGGAGTCAGACGCAACTCCATCCAACCTGACGGGACATCCTCCAGATCAAATGCCTACCATTAAACTCATACCTCATCAGGACCCGCGCGCTGCTCGACCGTCGCTAGTATTCCCACAAACGTCAAGGATGCTTCCACATGAGGACTGCGTTATTCGTGTTGGCAGGTACTCAGAACGCGATGCCAATCCCAACCCACCGCCAAATGTGCCATCCTCTGCGCCAGTAGGGTTCAAGTCAAAGGTCGTCAGCCGAAGGCATTGCGAGTTCTGGTGCTCAAATGGGCAGTGGTACATCAAAGACGTGAAGAGCTCCTCTGGCACCTTTCTCAACCACATCAGGCTCAGCCAGCCCAGCGTTGAGTCTAGGCCCTTCCCCGTCAACGATGGCGATGTAATACAGTTAGGAATTGACTTCCGAGGAGGAGAGGAGATGATATTTCGATGCGTCAAGATACGAGTAGAGTGCAATAGAGCGTGGCAGAAAACCCTCAACAATTTCAAGTACGTGCACTGGCAAGATTTCACGTGCTTACTATCCTAACCGAGACACAGTGTGACCACCCATAAACGACTTCGCGATTTGGCGAAGACGGTACCGAAGAAAGATGGCGATGCCGCATCTACGCAATCTTCGGAATGTTCAATATGTCTCATGTCAATAGCTGTGAGCTTCCAAATCTCTACTTCGCACTTGTAGGCAGCCTTTACTGATCCTAACCAGCCCTGCCAAGCACTATTTGTCGCTCCATGTTCCCACGTCTGGCACTACAAATGCATTCGCCCGATCCTCAACGACCACAAAAGCTGGCCCCAGTTCCTTTGCCCCAACTGCCGAGCAGTCGCCGATTTGGAATCAGACGTAGAGGATCCCGATACCGTGGAAGAGGAATGGGATGACAATGAGATTGAACCTAGCTCAAGCCCCGACATTAGTGCAATTCGGAGTAGAAACGACGTCCTACCAGAAAATGCTAGGCACCACGACGAAGACGAATCAATGGAAGCTATGTCATCCAGGCTCTCATCCGTGAGACTCGAAGCCGACGCCTCAGCCGTCCTATCAAGTGGCCAAAACGAGGCACCAAAACAATCACTCCTCAGCCGCCGGAACGCTCGACGGGTCTCCCCTCCATACGCACACGGCATCGGAGAACCAATACCAGAGCGATCCGAAGACACTTCGAGTTCTGGTTCCAATTTCCAGAACTACCTGAGACCAATAACCCCATCTCAACCACTCATGCCAGATGATGGTTTGACGCCAAATGATGAATTTCCCCCAGCTCTTGGTGCATCAACGCCATCGGATATACTGGTTGCTGATGGGCCGATGACGCCGAGGAACAATGCGGGCCCTTTTGTATTTGACGGCAGTGCGGGAAGAGCAGGAGCCTGAAGAACGGCGATTAGTCTTCGCCCAAGAGGCGGAAAGTGCTGCATGAGACTCTTGCCCCAAGCTGATTATAGATTTGCAGGTCTGGATCTGGAGCATGGATGGATCAGCACTTGATCATTGGTAGATAGGCGTTCAGTTATGTGGATTATAGGTGGCCTATTGCTTTCAGCAGCTTCTTCATTTCTTTCATTTCTTTTCGAATCCGGGCGGCATGGAGGAAGGACTGTCGCGGCGTTCTGGATCAGTATATTCCGAATCTGCGTCTATCAGAAGGTGTCTCCGAGATAGAGAGTATGGCTATTGCCAAACTCCGCATCTCATACAGCTGGCTCGGGGCTGTTGTCTCAACTCTGCCATGTCCATGTAAATGCTCCTATATCCCTCATGATTCCTCGCACCACATTTCTGTGCTTCCGCCACTACAACGCTTTTGCTCATACAGACGACTCACGAGCAATCGCATTCAGTGTCACCAACAAACATAATTGCAGACTCCGGCGGACGTTTCTCAACCGTTACTTGGCGTTCTCTGCTTCCAGCTCAATGTTGGATCACTCAGTTTTCATAGCGCTGAAAGCTCCTGATGGGGTGACAAATTTGGCTGATATCCGTCAAGCGGAACTTCCTTGGGCTCTCTCTCTTGTCACGACTCCCCCAGAGCAGCAATAAATTTGCCCCGTCTTGAAGTACATGACGATTCAGTACTACCTGGCGAAGCTTTGTATCTGTATGGCTCACATCTCCGACAGAGGTGGGTATCTTGGGTGGGGGTGATGTATTATGTAGAGACGTTTTTAGGAGGCTCCTCCACGTCTTACACACTCTCCCCGTCCTTCACAGCGTTTTCATGATATCCCTCACCGCCTCCTTGGCGAACTTTTTCCGCTGGGCTTCGGGCATATCCGCGCCCATATCTGTCAAGATGCCCGTTAGCACCGTAGTAGCCTTGTAAACCCAAGGATGGAAAGGTCAAGTATAGTGAATACAGAAACGACGCTATTTTCACAAACAATAGCAGGTTGAATACACTGGAACGTTCGTGGACGACGTACCTTTCACAGCCCTCATCTTCGCCATCATCTTCTCCAGCTCCTCCACTTTGATATCTTCACCTTCGTTCTCCGTGTCCCCTAGACCATCCCCTTCCTGGTTGTCTGGTAACAAGGCTCTCCGTAGCCCGGCACCGTCTCTCTCTGCTTCTGTTATGACATCGTCTAGACCGTCTTGTTCTTCGTCTTCAAGTTGGAAATCTTCTGACCCTGAGCCATCGGCTCCACCTTCCCACTCGTAGGCTTCCAGGGCCTCCTGGAGGCGGTTGAGACCCATTTTCTCTATTGAGTTCTCAGGGATTAGCCCTCGATCCCGTCACCGCTTTCCTTTTCTCGTCCCCTTCCTGCCCTGAACCGTCGAACAATCCCCCTAAGAAACCAACTTACCACCAAACTCATTCCTCCTCCCCCCATCCCCTTCAATCTCCCCATCAACCCACTCCCAACCTCCACACTCCCGCCCGAGCTCCTCCCACTCTTCATCTCCCATCTCCAGTCGTGGCGTCAGCGGCTGCGGCATGCCGACTGCGAGGAGCAGGGGGTCGGAGGAGGTGTAGGGGTTGGCGGAGGTATGGTGGGCGAGGGTGGTGTTGGTTGTGGTTAGGAGGTGGTGGATGTTTGTCTGGAGTGGGGGCTGTTAGCTATTTTCTAGCCTTAAGAAAAATAATTTCCTCTTTGTACGAAGCTATAAGCCAGTAGCCGCTTCGAGACAGAAGGTATAGCTTGTCATTGTTGCTGATCTGGGGCACAGCATACCAAATCTTGCTTAGTAGCGGGTTTCCTAAATACCACAACCACCGCCCCCAGAGCTCGTATTACCTCCGCCGCTTCCGGTAACAGCCATTCTTGCTCCCACGTCTTGATACCCTTGACCAAGTCTCCATAGTCGATATTTCCGTCAGAGGACGTAGGAATGGTATCGTGCCAGACGGGGATGGTGGCAGTGTAGTAGGGGGTTGTGAGGGGGACGATGGGGTCTAGGGGTCTGTTAGCTTAACAGCATGTTGTGAATCAAACACATCTAGTGAAGAGAATCGTAGAGAAAATGCGGCTGGGTTTAGAAACTTGGGTAGTGTGTGGTGTCTAGCAGGGACAGGACAGACAGGAGGGAAGACGGGCCTTTGAGGATGGGGGGCAGCGGGGTTGAAGGTGGGGTGAGCAGCAGAATGCGAAGAGGGTTAGTGACGGTTGGTGAAGTTGCGGGCATCGTGTTTTCTGAGGCAGATTAAAGGAGATTATTAGAGAATTTGAAAAGGGTGGCGCATCTTGTGAGGCTGCATGGTTGGATGTACTACTTGAGCAGCATAGGGCACCTTTCGCAATATATTGAAAGGGAAATGGTGTTCAAGTACTTTCGCTTTTTGGGTATCTATTTGTGCCGTACGATCTAATGCCCATCTCCCCCATTGGGAAATAGAAGGCGCTTCTTTATACGCATTTGTCGGCTCGCTTCGAGATCACCATATGCGCACTGACCAGCGATTTCCCTTCCATTGTATCAGAACCATCCACGAGCACCCATCATCCGCCCCTGGGAGGCCCTCTTTGTCCTCTTGCCCTATTAACAGTCGCCCTTCCTCTCGCCAATCCCACGCCCCGTCCTCTCGTGCCTCTTGATCGGAACATGGGCGCATTCCTATTGAACATATTTCCCTTAGTACAAGCTTCCGCATACCCTAGAACGCTTTTAAGGGTAATTCTGGGCGATCAAGGGGTCTTCACCGTAACATGTCCGGCACAATGAAGAATCTTACATGGCTTCCTCGAATGTAAACTTGGTCAAGATGGCTGACCCGGCCATCGCGGGCGGTGACGGTTATGTCTTTGAGTTGGACATTCATGTTGTCTTCGGCTAAAGGTTTGCAGTATTGTTCAGCAAGCGTTCGGGCATAATATTGAAGCTAAACTGGACGGGGAAACATTTGAGAATTGGGTTGTGCCTCGACGGACTCAGTATACCTTCAATAAGCTTGCCCCGGTAGACCTGACCAGATGTAATTTCGAGTGTTATGACGTGGTTCTATATACATAGTCAGCCCATGTACGTTGTCAATACTACAAAACTGCTGTAGAGTAGGGACTGTTGTCCATACCTGGGCTTCGTTCAGTAGCTTGATCGGAATACCAATCGTACTCGTCATGTTGATAGCTTCTGAGCGCCAATTCCGGCGCAGCAGACTACTTGATGCGTATAGGGTTACTTGACTTGAATGTTTCCCTTGCAGTCAAAAAGACGCACGTCGATCAAGAAGTGGAACTGTGGAAGACCTGAGTTCGGAGCGGACGCTAGCCCGGCATGCCAAGCATTTCCAATTGCTTGGGAGCCGTGGGAGCTCTATCCGCCTTGGTCCTCTTGACTTGCAGCCAGTGGTCTTCGATGAACGTCTCTGCTACTTTAAATGCTTTCCGAGTGCTTCGGAGTCCTTCACTATGTCTGCCTCATGCTACCGTATCTAACTTCAATCATCTCCCAGTTCCCATCTCCCAGGCATTCACTGCACTGAACGACGGCCAAGAACCTGATATTCGTGCCGTTGTACTTGACAAGGACAACTGCTTTGCCATACCAAAGGATAATGAAATCTACAAGCCCTATAAGGTGAGTTTTATTGCTGTCTCTAGGAACCTCAAGTGTGTTTAATTTGCTGAATTATTTGATTCGAGTTCCGTGTTCAATGCTACATACTTGTTACACTACTCTCTCTCTCTCTCTTTCAAGTCCTGTTGGGTTCTATACTTCCTCATACGCAGACGTGTTGATACCCTGACCAGGAAAAGTTCAACCATCTCCGCACCGCTTACCCCGGCTCACGACTCCTAATCGTCAGCAATTCCGCAGGTACGTGGGATGATATCGGCGATGCAGAAGCAGACATGCTGCAAGATGCTACCAGCGTAAATGTGCTCCTGCACTCAACCAAGAAGCCCGGCTGCGGGGCTGAGATCATGGAGTATTTCCGCACCGCAGCCGATAGTAATGTGACGAAACCAAGTCAGATTGCCATTGTTGGAGACAGACTTTTCACGGATGTATTGATGGCGAACATGATGGGCTCGTGGTCTGTCTGGATAAAGGATGGGGTAGTTCAAGAGAAGAACCTCGTTAGTATTCTGCATAACACAGTTCATGCAGCGTATGCTAAAGGGAATCCAGTTCTTGGGCTTGGAGAAACGTTTGCCAAAGTTCTTGTACCGATACAACCTTAGTCCACCGCAACCATGAATCACAGGGCAACAAGTCAAGTTCATGTGGAGCTGTCATTCTCCGGTGTGATCCATAGTACTGATACAACCCGCACGCGGGGCTTTACATCGCCAACATATGTCGTAAATGGCACAGCACAAAGTATCAGGAGGTGCTAGACGGTAAGCGCGTACGGTAGGCCAGTCAACTTAATGTACTGCCCTCTAAGCAACATATCTGTTGCGTGGTGAATCATACAACATCGTGTAGCTGCTTTTGGTAGATTTTTGAGGTGCTGAGCAGTGCTTCGGATTTTTGTAACTTCATTAGATAGCCTTCCGTGAAATATATACTATCTTGAGAGTCGAGGAAAGGAAGGTAAACTTCAACTGAGGCTCGTGATACACAGGATCCCAAGACAAAATCGTGGGATATTAGAAGGTTTTTGAAATACAGAGTTCACGGAATAATACATAGACATCAAATGTTATGCGGCGATCAACATGATTGGCTTCTTAGGGCTTGTCGCATCCTTGTTGCTCAAAGGGCTGGACACGTATAGTGCCGCTCAGCCCTGTAAATACTAAATACTAGTCTGAAGAACTGGTTCAGACTCGGTGCTTGGTATCCGTAGACCAAGAAGGATTTGGAGAGTTGTGACTTGTGGGATGTCCAAGAGAACGTTCTCGGCAAGCGCTGTCGAATCCTTGTGCAGACACCAACACCACCAACCACCAACCACCAACCACCAACCAGTATCAGATCCAAGGCCGAGGGCTGAGACTAAGCAGCTGTGCGCTGGACGGCACAACTTCTCAGCATGCAGGACACAGTCACACAGATCGTACGGAGATGATGAAGGCGAAGTCTATTCCTTGGTCCGAGTGCTAGGCTTGCATCGTGAAGAGTCAGATAAGCACGGTAAGGTACTTTGGTCTGTTGAGGCAGCCCTAACCTTTGATGCAGACAGCAGACCTCCTAAATCTTGCGCTTCGATGTATGATATCCTTCGAGTGCTTGCCCTGTTGGTCAATGTTGCACAACAGGGCGCGTACCTGAGTTAGTGCGTTTCAAACAATGAGCCAAGCCTGTTCCTGTATTCAATACCCTGCCTGGATGCAGCTACGAAAAGCTTTCCATTTATTTGGCTAGAATATCTTTTCTTTCTCGACCTTCCACAACCTACTTACCACCGGCTTACTACGACTTCGCAACCGGTCAACACCCCTGTTTCTTCAGGAAGAACCGCATTCCTGACTCATTGCGGCTGTACTGTAGCAGAGGCTTATATCCACCTATAGTTGTCGGTTGACGAGCAATCTATGCTATACTACTACTCCGTACGGAGTACCTGATGCTAAACCCGATCACAAGCAGTTTTGACTAGTGAGATCAGCCTTCTTTGTGTGTCAGCGGTAGGAAGAGTCCACATGGACAACGAACGACGCTTGGTGACAATGGCGCAGTATGAGCCTTACTGTTTTCAGTCAGGTCCGTTGTTGTTGAAGCCATCCTTCGGCCTTTGCAATTGAGAGCCTTCGTTAGCACTAGAATGATAGCTTGGCGGATGAAGAATGATATAGAACAATGCGATAGATCTTTATCCAGCGTTGACGAACAACAGCAGCCCTTCGAGCTGCATGATCTCTCCTCTTCAAGCTGGGAGTGGTGACATCTAAATCCATCAAGTGCTTCATGCAAAAGTCGAGTTGTGTTCGCGCTTCTGCCGCCTCCCACCCCTGCCTAGTGTCCGTGGTCAGGGGCTTCGGTTCTTCCTCTTCCCCTCTTGACTACCGATCTGCTTCCTTTCCCTTGCCCAACCCCCAATCAACAATTTATTCAACACTGTTGTCGTCGTCTTCCACGACGCTCACCTTCATTTTCTTCTGCTAATTCATTTTTTGCCCCACGGATACCGTCACTCCTTTCGGTTCCATATCACTCCTTCGGCTTCTTGCTAAATTTCTGTCTTTTACTATTACCAACTTACTTTTTTTTTTTACGTCGAGATCTAAGCCTCCACAAGTCTGACATCTTCAACTCCCTGCCCGGCTCCGGTATAGCATCAATCACCCCAGGATTAGACTCATCTGCCTTCTCAGCCAGCTCTGCGAAGCAATACATTCAATTGACACTGACCTTGTCAACCCGCGAATTTCGAGACAACGCTCTTTCACAATACAACCCTTACCTTACTCGGACTCAACCCACACTCGATCGCAGATTCCTCGCACTCTGCGACAGCAGTAGAGATTGGGCTACACTCTGCACAGCTATTGCGGACGAGACACGATGATGCAGTCACCAACTGCTCTCGACATCATGTCGACTTCAACTCCATCGCCAACTAACTCTACTAGTGCCAATACGAGCAACTCTCGTCGTCCACCACGGAAGAGCACCCTCACCCAGCAACAGAAAAATCAAAAACGGCAAAGAGCCACACAAGATCAACTGGTTACGCTGGAGATCGAGTTCAATAACAACGCTACACCGACTGCGGCGGTACGCGAGCGTATAGCGCAGGACATTAGCATGACCGAACGGTCTGTTCAGATATGGTTCCAGAACAGGTGCGTGGATCTGGGAGTAGAGAGAAGACGATGGCTAACAAGAAACTGTAGGCGTGCAAAAATAAAACTGCTTGCTAAGAAGAGCATTGAGACTGGCGAGGATTGCGATGCCATCCCTGAGTCGATGCGTCAATACCTTGCGTTGCAGGCCATGGAAAGTGGGAAACCACTCGCAAGAGAATTCCTGGGTCGCTCAAGTACGATGAACGCTTATGGCGGTACTGGGATACTATTGAACGCAGAGTCTAGCAATCCAGGCAAAGTCGGTGAGTAGTTAGTGCAGATAAAGTGGGCTTTGGTACACGCTGACAGTGACGAAGTTATCCATCATTTTACTTGCAAATCCTTGAGCATAGGCACATGGCGTCGCGTTGGTCAGAATGCCATGGATCTTGTTATCTTCTACGCGCCTGAGAAGGCTTGTCTGACTTACTACATAAATAACGACTCGGCCGGTTACAAAATCGAGTATCCGTTTTCTTACATCAAGAGCATTACCCTAGAGAACGGGGATCCATCCGATGATGGCAGTGGCATATCTTCTAGACCTCGTGGGCTTCTAGTGGAGCTGAACCGACCACCGAACTTCTTCATGGATTCGTCTGGTACTGGTGGCTTCCACCAATGTGGTGATTTCACAGAGGAGCAACAAGCATCCCAAATCATGGTACATCACCTTGGCGGCCACCCAAGAGTGCTAAGTGGCCAGCTTGCAAAGCTTGTCTCTCTAGAGTCGTTCCAGAGCAGACACAGCCCGTATGACCCAAATTCATTGGCAGTGACTGCACCGATTTCACCTATTGTCCCTCGACCAGCCTCTCAACCGAACCAAATGCCGCATCCACACCTTGCTATGTTCCAGGAAAACCCTTTTGGAACAAACCTGCACTCTGGGCCCCGCGGACACAAGCGCACTCGTAGTAGATCAGTCCCAGCTGCAATCGACTTTTCCATGTTCGGGTCCCCAATGCCATCTTTCCACATCCAACATCCGTCAACGAATATGAATGATGCAAGTATTTACGCACCTATACCTCAACATCGCAATAACAACCTTGGACCTCTTGGGCCCAACCTACACATCGACACTACTTCGGGCTATGGCCTGGACTATCGACATTATCCTCTCTCTGCAGCCACTACAACATCTCCATCGGACTATGCTAGCCCATCGTTTTACACATCCGGTTCACATGTGGATGCCATGCCCGCCAATAACTACAACGCGCCGTACACGTTACCTTTCCTCTCACCCATGGTCGAGCATCCGAACATGATCCATCCTTCTGTCTCGCCACTGTCGGCCTTCTCCGGGCACCACGGCGATCCTATCATTGCAGATCAATCTCCTCCCATGAATAACATGCACCGAAGCCCGTCAGCCGAATTCTTGTCCATGGCACAAGACCACCATTCAACGATATCCGACGACGGATATATGCTTAGCGAAATGTACTCAAAGCAGAATCTGAACCTACCTATGCACTCACCTGGTGTTGAAGAGCAAGGCACGGCAATGCAAATGCACGAGGAGTCCTCGAGCGAGGAAATGGACCTGCAAAACATGGTCTCATTTGGCACAATCGATCCGTCAAGTCTAAGCCCTGAAAATGTGGGGATGTAGCCATATAATCAGTGTGCAGCTTTTCAATACTTGTTTACAGGTTTCGCAAGACATTGGGGTAAGTGGTAGGTATAAGGAGGCGTTTGTGGGGAATTTCACCAGGCAACATAGGATATACCAGATGGGTTTGGGGTGGGGAAGGTGAAGGGGATCTCAAACTTTGAACGAAGGAGGCTTCCTGCTGGTCACCTTGGACTTGCCGTTACTCGCGCCTAATCCACAATTTCATGTTTTAACGCCGGCGTCTGGGCAACGTTTGATCCTGCATAGTTGGTTAGGTCGTTCTGTGTACGATAAAGGAGCTGGAAGCGTTTCGTTTCGCTAGCCTACAGTGCTTTTTATTTAGCTATCAGAAAACCTACAGCTTTTCGAATAATGTCGATGTCAGCTCCTAGTCATAACTTAAGCATGCTCTGATCAAGACTGGGTGCCTTTTGATAGAATTTGTGGTAGCGACTACTACCTTAGTACATGAGAGGACCTAGAGGTCGGGATTACGTTCATGGGACTCGCAACATTGGATTAGGTTAGCAATGCACATGATCATAGCAGAAACTTCGTATGCTCTTGCAAAAGAACTTACGAGTACAGAACCGACGAACCAAACAATGGGACTTTGTCAACCGGTCACATGACCTTTCCCTGAGTTCGATCGGAAGCTGCGTCAGCGGCGTCTAAACATAGAATTCTTACAACAAAGACTACGAGTACGAATATATAGAATCACTCCAAAGAACCTCGAGCTGCATCTTGACATCTCGTACGCACTCACCCTCGAGCAGACATACAAGCCTCCTCGAATTGGCTGTAATTGGATATTAGGAGTCGACGGAGTGCATATGCCAGCCTCAGAAATCCCAAGAACGCCCACCATAGTACACCCATAAATCCTTTGCATAATACCGGAGCAGGACATAGTACCAATGGAGTCATGATCCACTGAGAATGCCCGAGAGCGACCATGATGAACCTTACAGCATGGGTGATCCTCCTCGAAGGCGGCCGGCGCACCTTAGTGAAGATCAAGCTGTGTTAGAAGAGGGCTCTCGGAGTCATGGTGTGCAGTACTTACGAGATAGGAGGGAGGTGGTGGATACCACTGCTGCTTCCAATCTTGTTCCGGCCGGCGATGAACCGATCACAGGGAAGAGCTTGGGCATAGCTAGAGGGATAGATGGGGGAACACTACAAACCAGCTCAGAAGAGACCTCTCGACGACGAGCAAATGTCGGAGTTGGTGAACAGGCCTCAACAACACCGACCTTGTCAATCGACACAAGCGTTACGATGGACGGGCCAAGCGCAAGAGCTGGAAGCCCCTCGAGGTCTATACGCTTTACCTCGCCACTATCACCAGGAGCAGCGCCCTCTATCGTACCGCCTCTCCGATCATCGATATCAGCGAGGTCTAGAGACCGTGCATTTTCGCTCCGCAGGTCCCTTTTTACTCACCATGTCCATGAGCGACCCCCAGGCGGTACTCCCATTGTTAAACTCCAGCAAACAGGCACCTCTTCTGTGCAGAGATTGTCCTCACAAGGAACTGATCAATATCAGCGTGATAAAAAGACTGGGGCAACAATTACAATCTCCCCAATCGTAGAAGATTTTCAGGAAAGAGGCCTGCCTCCTCATCCGATCAAGGAAGTGCAAAGAGCCACATCACTACCGCATTACGAGACATGGCTGAAAAACCGAGCAGCTCAAGCCAGTTTTCTGACTAAGATAAGGACTTCTTTCCAAGGAATTCGAAAAAAGATTCTTAGAATAAACAAGGTACCCCCTAGTAAAGACGGAAGACACCTGAACATCAATGTAAGCCGAAACGAAGTCCCTATGGACGAGCGGACTGGGAGGCCATATATCGACAACACGATTCGGTCAAGCCGGTACACCTTGTGGAATTTTTTGCCTCGCCAATTGTACGCCCAGTTTTCCAAATTGGCCAATTTCTACTTCCTCTGCGTTTCCATACTACAAATGATACCCGGTTTGAGTACTACAGGTACATATACCACCATCGTGCCTCTGTTGTTTTTTGTCACCCTATCCGTGGCTAAGGAGGGATACGATGATCTGCGACGTTATAAGTTAGACAAGGCTGAAAACACAAGCACTGCTTCTGTTCTGTATGTCAAAAACCCCACGTTAGTAGATTCTGGCGACAGCGGCGAGATATCCTTGACGAGGTTCGATCTAGAGAACTGGAGAACGACCAAATGGAAAGACGTCCGCGTTGGCGATGTAGTTAAATTACAACGCGACGAAGCCGCCCCAGCGGACCTTGTTATTCTTCAGGCGAAGGAACCTAACGGCATTGCGTACATTGAGACTACGGCTCTAGATGGCGAAACAAACTTGAAGAGCAAGCAAGCTTCGCCACCTTTAGCCAGGACTTGCAAATTGCTCGATAACATTGTCCAAAACAAGGCTCACTTTGTTGTTGAGGACCCGAACCTCAATCTTTATAGCTTTGAGGGGAAAGTTGCCGTCGAAGATGAAACTCTTCCACTAACCAATAACGAAATCATCTATAGGGGAAGCGTGTTAAGGAACACGTCTGAGGTTTTCGGACTGGTTATGTATACTGGTGAAGAATGCAAGATCAGAATGAACGCGACAAAGAATCCTCGTATAAAAGCGCCAGCTCTACAGAGTGTGGTCAATAGGGTTGTCATCATCATCGTCATATTCGTCCTTCTTCTGGCAATTTTTAATACCGTGGCGTACCAGATCTGGCAAGAAGAGACAGAAGAAAATTCTTGGTATATCGTCAATGCCAAAGTTGCTTTCTTTCCCATCCTGGTTTCGTTTATCATTTTATTCAATACAATGATTCCCCTTTCACTCTATGTCAGTCTGGAGATTGTCAAACTCTTCCAGATGTTTTTCATGAACGATATCGACATGTACGATGAAGTATCGAACACTCCCATGGAATCGAGGACGTCAACCATAAACGAAGAGTTGGGGCAGGTCAGCTATATATTTTCTGACAAGACAGGCACGTTAACGGACAATTCGATGCGATTCCGAAAGATGAGCGTTGCAGGGACAGCTTGGCTTCATGATCCAGATTTGCGGGAAGAGGCGATTAAAGAAAACGCTAGGAGACCAACTCTGGAAAAGAGGGCAAGCAAAGGCAAGAAGCCAATGAAACGTGAGAGTAGGATTTCTACGTGCCGTAGGACGCCCACAACACCAAACGTTTCCTCTGGTTTGGAGGAGGCATATTCCGAATCGCCTTTGAATGGCAATAGCTTCAAAAGTATACCAGGGAGAAATTTTGCTTGGATAAATGGGTCTCAGCCACTGCTTCGAACAACCCAATTGCTACAGTACGTACAGCAGAGACCGCACACGCTTTTCGCTAGGAAGGTTCAGTTATTCTTGCTTTCCTTGGCGTTATGTCACACCTGCTTCCCGGAGAAACGCAAGAGTGGGACGATCGACTACCAGGCAGCATCACCTGACGAGCAAGCCATCGTGCGAGCTGCTCAAGAACTCGGATACATCGTAATTGACAGACAGACCTCAACAATAATGATCAAGAGCTTCCCTTTCGGCCTTGATGCAGATCCCTTATTTGAGACATACCAGATCCTTGACGTTATAGAGTTCTCAAGTGGCAGGAAGAGAATGTCTATCATCGTCAGAATGCCTGATCAACGTATCTGCGTCTTCTGTAAAGGAGCAGACTCCACTATCACACAGCTACTTAGACTTTCCGGTCTTGCTTTAGAAAAGGCTGTTCAGGTTGAGCGTAGAGCCAACAAAAGACAAAGCTTAGAGGCACAGGAAGCCATTAGGCGCGATAGTGAGCATAGAAGTCGGAAAGACGGCGGGCTGAGGACAAGTCTAAGCCTGCATCGCCGGAGTTTAGGTGGTGCCACACGCCCAAGCATGACTGCCAGACGACTTGAGCCGATTCGAGATGAGCTTGACGGGTGGTTAAAAGATCGGGAGACAGACGTAAATTTATCCCCAAGGGAGTCTGAGAGTATTTATTACTCACCTCGGCCTTCGACCCACTTCGGTACCAAACGTCCCGGAGGTTTTGAGGGCAGGTCTTCCTTCCAAGGCGACGACAGAGAAGAACTGGTCGAAGAGGCCTTGGTCGTGGATGATGCAGCGGTCTTTGAGCGATGTTTCCAGCATATCAATGACTTCGCTGCAGAAGGTTTGAGAACTTTGCTCTATGGTTATAGATACTTAGAGGAAGAGGAATATGCAGCCTGGAAGAAGGTCTATCTTGATGCCTCGATAAGTCTTGTTGATCGACAAGATATGGTTGAGAGAGCTGGGGAAATGATCGAGAAAGACTTCGAGCTTGCAGGCGCAACTGCTATCGAAGATAAGCTACAGAAGGGAGTACCTGAAGCTATCGATAAGCTTCGGCGAGCCATGATAAAGCTATGGATGTTGACAGGAGATAAACTCCAAACAGCCGTCAATATTGGCCATTCGTGTCGGTTGATCAAAGACTACTCATCGATAACAATTCTCGATCGGTCCGCTGGCGACATTCAACACAGGATGGCGGCTGCTACTCTCGAGATCACGAGCGGACGTGTAGCTCATTCCGTCGTCGTGATTGACGGTCAAACACTGGCTCTCGTCGAAGCCGACGAAATCATCAGGAAGCTTTTCATAGACCTTGCCATCATTGTCGACTCGGTAATCTGCTGCCGGGCTTCTCCAAGTCAGAAAGCCTACCTCGTCCGCGTCATTCGCAGAAAAGTCAGACATGCTGTCACCCTCGCAATTGGAGACGGGGCAAACGACATTGCCATGATCCAGGAAGCGCACGTCGGCATTGGCATCACGGGTAAAGAGGGCCTGCAAGCAGCTCGCACATCGGATTACTCAATCGCGCAATTCCGCTTCCTTCTCAAGCTCCTCCTCGTGCATGGACGATGGAACTACATCCGCACCTGCAAATACACCCTCAGCACTTTCTGGAAAGAAATGCTCTTCTACCTCACCCAAGCTCTATATCAGCGCTACGCCGGCTACACTGGCACCTCACTCTACGAATCATGGTCCTTGTCCATGTTCAACACGCTCTTCACCTCACTCCCTGTGATCTTCATGGGTATCTTTGAAAAAGATCTCGCCGCATCCACTCTCCTCGCTGTGCCCGAGCTCTATACAGTCGGTCATCGCAACGGCGCCTTCAATCTTTTCATCTACGCTTTCTGGGTCTTTAAGGCGAGTACCGAAGCCGTCATTATCTTCTTCCTAATGCTCGGTCTCTATGGCCAAGCACTTTTCACTACTGACAATGACTTATTCGCCATGGGCGCTTTGACATTCACAGCATGTATTATCGTCATCGCCACGAAAATTCAGTTTCTGGAACTCCACAACAAGAGCATAACGTGTGTTATCGCTATGGTACTGAGTGTTGGTGGCTGGTTTTTATGGAACATCATCCTCAGCGCAGTTTATTCTAACAATACCATCTATGATGTCAAAGAAGGCTTTCTGCAGCGCTTTGGCAGGAACGCTCTGTGGTGGTTGACCCTAATATTGATTGTTACTGCATGCTGGGCTTTTGAAATCGCGGTGAAGTCGCTCCGGATTGCGTGGGCGCCGACTGAGGCGGACATCTTTCAGGAACTGGAAAAGGATGAGCTTTCCAAACAGCGGTTTCGAGAAGCCGCAGCTGGAGAAATGCCGTCGACCGGTCGTGCAGATGTGATTGAGCTGGAAGAGAAGCGAACCCTGGAGGAAGAAGACCGCCGCGAAGCAGAAGTTCAAAAACTCCTCGATCGGCCGAGAGCTATGGACAGACCCAGCGAAGAAAGTGCTCAATTGCGCAAAAGAGAGCGCTGTGGGTCCTCGGATATGGGCAAGAGCGGCTTCGTGGAGCTGGAGATGATGGATTGTCGTGTCGATGGGGACGATGATAACGGGAAGGTGAAGAGTGGGAATGCGGAGAAGAGGAGTGTGGATGTACATCGGCTTTTTACGAGGGGTTTTGGCGCTGTGAGGAAGAGCTTGGACAGGGGACATAGTGAGTAACGGAGGAGGAAAGTACGGCGGATGAGATATGTGTCATGTGTTATTGTTAGGTCGATTGGTGGGCTGATGTTCTACACGAAGTCAAGAAGATCCAACGCATGGGAGAAAAGGGCGTCGGACTTTCTTCGGTGTATCCGAAACACTACTCGGGTGATATATTCCTACAGGATTGCATACAAGATCGATCTATCCAATCTCCCTAACGAAGTAACCGTCTACCCTCAGCCTTCGTCCGCCTGTTTCCAGCATAAAACCCTCGTGGAGTGTTTTACGAAATAGTACAGCATCCCCCAGTCACGCAAATAAACTACTTTCATCAACGGTTTCTTACGAGTAGAAGTCTCCTTTACCAAACCCTCACCCATAACCCCAACGTCCTAAGAACTATCTATCACCTACCTTTTAAGACCCAGCATTAGAGACTTTCGTAGAGACCTAATCCTAGCCGCGCTTGAACGTGCCTGTGCCCAACGACCCTCAAAACAATAACGGTAATGAAATGGGAACTTGGAGAGGGAGTGCCCGAGGCTGCGTAGATGAAGAGGCTCGGGGGAAGGAGTTGGCGTAAGATGGTCTGGCGAGTGCTAGTTTGGTTGGCTTCCTGATATGGCCGGAAAAATTAACAATAGCAATCGCAGAGAAGCCAGATGAGGTTTATGTAGGTATACGTTCATGGTGATGGAAGTATCATATGCATATGAGGGCTTAATGTCACGCACGGGAGGGCGAAAAACGGACGGAATATACCATGGTTATGGAAGAAGCGGATAGTGTGGAAATCTGTGGTTCTCTGGACCCTCTCGCACTCTCCCGTCCTTGTTGTGAGCATAGTAGAGTAACTAGGTTGAAGGCAGCAAGTATGAACGATATCCGATCAATCCGAATCACCCAACGGATTTTTCGAGGGTGATGAGAAGGCCATTAAAGAGCGTAGTTAGGGCAGAAAAGGTGGAATGAAAGGTAGTTGTGTCCACAGGGCGGGACTTGAGGACCAGGACGGGAAAATGTCCCTCACGATCAAGAAACGTCTTGGATTTATTTTGAATCCGGGTAATTGCGGACTGAGTGGACGATACTCTTGGTCCTCTTCTGGGGAAGTCAGCTAGTCTCAAAGCGAAGGCTATCTGAATGGCATTTGATCCATGGTTTTCTGGTTATTGCATCGGGTGAAAAGGATTCACAGGCGGTTGGGATTGCATCGAGAAAGAATAGGGGGTGCGAACGAATAAAGCGGGAGAGATGTGTTGATGAAATTTATTCCATATCCAGAGCTCGTTCCCCGTAAGCAAAGTGATAGAGCAGCCAAATGTGAGCTAGGAGATGTGTGAAAGAGGAAAACTTGCTTTGGTGATAGATGAGGTCTATGGCATGTGGTAGGAAATACCCCATAAGTTCCAGATATAAGACTGCAGCCTTATGGGATTTCTGTTGTTTTTGATCCAACTAGAACCACCTCCTATACGCAGACACATCGTATGTGAAAGCCATATCTTATAGATAGATAAGCTGGTGAATGCTAAAGAAGGCGGCAAACAAGAGTTAAATTTGCCTGATAATCCTCAAATCATCAAATTAACCTCTTCGCCCCCTCCCCCCCAAAAAGGGGATTTCCGCTCAGAAGTATATCTTTTCATGGTGAGAACATCATCTTTTAGAGCAATACCCCCATAGGTTCAGAAATGAGCCAGATAGAATTGTATCTTACACACAAACATATATTATACTGTGGTCATATCTTAGGTCGAGAATTATCCGGTAGTGGGAAATGGTTTTGAGGAAACCGGTTTACGTGCAATGATTTCCATCGTATAGAGCTCGGCTGTTGTTTTTGATGCATTGACGACAGAAGATGGTAAAACAATTACCTCGGGTCTGAATTGCCGCTTGTTCAAACATGTTCCCAATGTTGGTATATAAGGAGTATGGGTCCATGTGTTCCGCTGTCTTTTGAATCAAAAGTCCACGGTGACATATATAGGCTGTTCTAGTTCGCTGCTCCAAATGAGATTGTTAGTGTAGGCAAACGGCTGGAACTATTTAGGTTGCGGCTGTTCGAACACTGGCTGCGCTCGAGAGCCCTCCGTATTTAATTCTCCCAAATTAGAAGACATATCAAGGCCGTTCCGTTGCACCCAAAGTCTTTGGGGCCCCAAGGTAATTATTTTCCTATACCGAGACCATTATGTCGAACACCGTCCAGGAGATATATGGACCGAAGAGAAATCTGGGATCTTTTCTCTTCTTACGCAGCCCTTCTCTTTCCTTAAAACACTCTTTGCTGGGTCGAGGCCCTACTCCTCCTCTCCAGTCCCTTCCCCCTCATCGTCTTCCTCCTCTGCGCAATCATGTGCGAATATAAAATATAGCCCCCTGTCTCAGATTAGCCCAGTCTTCCTTTATTTCGCCCCCCAATGAATGTAGACGAAACTGCCGAAACTCACCAGGTACATACGCCCCCAATATCGCCCATAACGCCCACCCATACCAAGCCGGCGCCACCCCACTGGCCAGCCAAATCAACCAACACTCGCTCCCGATGCCCAAAGGATACATGACGTAAAACGCGTTATATCTCAACCAGGTCACAAATCCTGGCACCCAGCCCCTTAAATTTAGGACGAAATAAGAATACCGGATGACTTCGGTGGCGGACCAGGCGACAAGCATGGTGCTGTAGAAGGGAGACGTGGAGGTCTCTTGGGGGTACGGGTTGACGACAAGCCAGACGAGGAGGAGGCGGGAGCAGACTTGCATTACGGTTGTGGGGAGGGGGGATCGGACGAGTCCTGGATGGGAATCACATCGTTACTTAAGTAATCCCTCAATATGGGAGTACCTAGATCTCGCTGCTACTCCTGAACCCCCAAAAGGGCTAGCATGGGGAGCAGTGAATTACCTAATGCCGAATGTACAACCTCTAAGACCGCGAGCGTTTGTGTCCATTTGGCAAACTCGCCGACGCCGCCGTGGACATTTTCGAAACCAACAAGCGGGACGAGGAGGATGACACGACCTAGGACGGCAATCCAGAGTACGGCGCTCACAAGATTGTACAGAATTAGGTACTGGGTTTTGGGCGAACGGGGAGCGCTGGAGTCCATGGCGAATTATGGAATGGCTGCGGACTAGGGGAAGGTATGGGAAAAGAATGTTCGGGGGGAAAAGGGAGAGCAAGTTGGTTGAGGTGAGGTGAGGTGAGGTGAGGTGAATGGAAGAGGTGACTCCGCTGTGGTGTTTGGTATATAGTTCGAATTTGTTGATCTACCTTATGGTTGGGACTGCGAAGACTGAATTCGGTGAGGTGCAGGGGGAGCCTTATCTTATCTTAGCGTTGTTGATGGAGATAAGGGTACCAGAACCGAGCACGCTCCTAGTATCTTGCGATTTCTCGGTCTCTTTTCGAAAGTATCAGCGATAGAGTCTTGGGAGGAAGAAACTTGGCGGAAAACTCTGCAACGAATTGTCTCATATGTAAATGCGTATATTACACAATGCCCAGCTCCCGTCCTCTCAGGTATAGATATCCCTATGCAGATTCCTCCGAGCAAAAGCGAACGCCAAATGTCGTAGGATTCCCATCAACCCATGCCTGCCACTTCCTCGCCAGGGATAGTGGATGCAACCACCAACGCCAAGCGCTATGCCGAATTTCCCGTGGTAAAGACAGGATAAAATACTCATCACAGATAGATCTGGAACAGGCTCTTCACATTGGTAACCGTCTTGTCCCCGCATCCATCAACAACGCATTTGCTGAAGTGTTTCGTCTTCAATTTTGGCTTTGCCTTGTTCTTGAATCTAAATCTTGTGCACTCACCACAGTAGACCTAATCCCTATTAGCATTGGGATTGTGGATTAATGATACAGGGTGCCTTACGTGGCCGCAGCTTTTGATTACCCAGACCTGTCTCTTGAAATCATTTCCACCGATCCCCAACTCTTCCTCGCAATTTGGACAAACCAGCACATCTTCCTCTTTTGGTGATCTCGTGAAACCCTTACGTGGAGTAGAAGGCGCATCGTAAGTCGGCGGAGGTGGTGGCGGACGTACAACATCACCCATGAGAAAACCCTGAGTGCTAAAATCAAGCTCTCCCGGAAGGATCATGTTCTGAGTAGTATTTACGAAAATTGTGTCAAGGTCGACATCTAATATTTGGTTGCGTGGCGGCGTTCGGTTAGGTATATCCCGATGTATGAGTGCGTTTAGGGGGTGTATACGTGGATGATGTCGAACTGATTGCTGTACTCTTGACACCTGGTCACGCAAGTCTAGCCAACCTCCTGATGGTCGATTGCGGTTACTTTCCGGCGGCCGTATATGCTGATCAGACTCCGCGTTCCTTCGTCCATGGTGGCGCCCAGCCGACTGAGAGCGACTCGTTGATGGAAGAGCTCGAGAAGAAACAAATTCAATTTCCGGACTACCGGCTCTTACGCCCGCTGTGCTTGCCGTAGCCTCCTGCTCTTCTAAGTCGATGATGTCTCGTGGAAAGCGTGGCGGGCGGTTTGCTCGCGATGGTGTAGATACTGACGATAATCCTAGATCTAGACGTACCCTATGTTCCACCGGGCTGGAATTTTCTGTGAGATCGATGACATTCTGCTCAGGTCCAGGCATGGCAGGCCCTCTGAAGTCAAGGCCGTCACCAGGAATCCGGAGAGCTTCCGAATTGAAGAATAATGAGTTGAAAGAGGCAGGTGCGTCGAAGTTGGTGTTATTGCTAAAAGGTTCCGGATGGTTGTAGATCCAGGGCAATTCAGGGTTGCTGGAATTACACGTCATCTGATCGTAGGCTTCCTTCAACACAAGTGAGAAGTCAGCTAGGTAGTATGTTGTGTCTGCGTTAAAACATACGGTATGGTCCTGGAAGTCTTGGAGGGGAAAAGGTGGGATTGACGCAATGGAAAACTGGGCATCCATGATCTGCCCATGAGCGGGTATTTTCAAGCTATACTTTTTGAAACCAATCTCAGGTGAATTTATACGGCATCCAGGAGTGACGCTACGTGGTGATTTGGTGTTGGATCAAGACCCAGGCTTTGTGAGCGGCGAAAGTATCGAGAAGCACCAGGTGGCGGGCGCCATACTCGATGCAGTCACGGCACAGCAGACGTTCACATTGAGTATCACACAGAGAATCTGTGGAGTAACCTTGGAGAATGCATGAAACCACCAAGCCTTCTTCATCTAGCCTCTTCACCCACTCCTCATTTTTTGCCGTCGGTCTGTCTCATAGGAAAAATTGCAATGCCTCATTCTTGAGCACTTCCCACCGCTCTCCTCTTCACCACTTTCGGTAACATACTAAGGATCTATCTATACGTTTGTCTCACCTCTCGCTGCTGCCCGGATATTCGGGCTTGATCTAGAGCCTCGTTCCAATAACCAATCCTCTGGAAACAAAGCTCTTCGATCTGTCCCAGTATTTGGTGGCCGCAACCTTGCTATTGGACTGGCGGTTTTTGCGTTTTATTAGCATTTAATGCCTCAAGCTATGGCTACATTACTGCTTTGTTGCGCAGCAGCAGGCATTGTCGATACTGTCGTGACAGGTTTGTGGGAGATAGAGGGGAAGGCTTGGACGCATGCAATCGGGTCTGTGATCATGGGACTGTCGAGATGGGGAATGATGCTGTGAGAAGAGGGAATGGAGGCAAAGGACTTGTGCATCAGGTGGCTTCTTGCGGACTACACATCTTTGGGCTCAACCACATCAAAGTTGGCACTCAAAGGATCTCAAGGCGTTCGAGCAAAGTTATCTTATGGGTTTCCAATCCGAATCACAAGTACGTCGGGAAAGCCTTGTCCACTGATCACAAGTGCCGCGAATCTGCGATCGGGGACAACTATGAGTCTGTACTGGGCGTGCCCCCATATAACGGTCACGGATAATACGATCGATTAAGAAGTGGTTGTGACAGAGTACGGGTAGCTATGAATACTGAACGAGAAGCATCAAATGGTATCTTCCAGCTTACCTACAACCATCCGAGGCCAGAATCTAGAGAGATGAATGCAGAGCAGGGTTACTCACTGAGTGGTTGGAGAATGGCTTTCCTCTATCTTGACCCTAAAATTGCAATGGTTCCATCACCCCCCACCGAGACGAGAGAGTGCGCTTTGGGACCCCACTCTATATCAACAGCTGGTGCAGCAATCCTCAGAGGTTCCGACCATTCCTTTGTAGATTTTGAATATTGTTGAACAGTGAGACCGCTAGGGCCTGCCGTAGCTAAGAATTGGCCCGTGTAATCCCATCGTATGCTGTCGACAGGACCACCTGTTTCCAGCGCTTTGATTGATGCAGACTTCCGCAAGTCCCAGATGGACACATTCGTTGATCCTTTCACGACAGATGCAAGCCATGTGCCGTTCTCTGAGAATGATAGAGCTTTGATGGGACCCGGTTCATCAAAATTGGCGGCATTCGCTCCGGACCTCACATCAAACACCTTAATCTGCCCATCTACTCCTCCTGCGGCGAACAAATGCCCGTCGGGATGAAATTCAGCGGTGGTTAGAGCTGGCGTTACGTTAACTCGTGCAGCATGTCCACCAATATCATAATGCTTACCGGAGTCTGTGGCAATCTGAAGAGCTTGCGTGGAAGAAGTAAGATCGTAAAATACATAAGTCTTATCGATCCCCACCGAGGCCAGGATATCCCCGCTAGGATGTAGTGTGAGGGCCGTTACAGGCCCCGCGTGACAAGAGAAGCTTAAAACCTCGGATCCTTTATCAAAGACTTTGACAGCACCAGCACTTGTAGCGAAGATAGCTTGATCTCCAGCCCACAGAGTATCTGTAACAGCACCGGGTCCCACCTCAAGCTCATGCACTACTTTGTTCTGAGATATTGAGTACACACCGGCACGTCCATCAGTCCCACCCAGCAGCGCCAGTTGGCCGTTCGTATCGAGCGCAATTGATCGAGTATCGGGATAGAGTGCTTCCGATTTTCTAATCGGAGCGAAGGACTGAATGGTATCATGGGTGGCCCACTCGCTGGGAACCACGCGTTTCCGTCGGGTTTTAGATAACCTTTGAAGCATTTGTAAGTTTACGAAATCCTGTTCGGCTTGCAAGAGCCATCAGATTTTGCAGCATACTTCTCTTGTGTAGCCTCTACCTTAGCAAAAAGAGTGTTTGGTAGCTCTCGCCCATCAATTTGCATAACGTCCCCATTGCTCGCTACGCCGCCATTGACAGAGATCTTTGATAGTGCATCCCGAGCCTCATCCCTTTCTCGTGTCAATCGCGCAATTACCCTGACAGCGGCATCGTGCTGGTAGAGTGCTGTACTGAGCTCTTGTCGTGTCTGTGTCAGATGTTGCCTCAGCGTATATGTCTCCAGCGCGAGCGCATCCCATTCGTTCTGGAATACTGATAGGAGTGAGGGTATTGAGGTCAAAGTTGGGGGTCGAGGCCGAACTATGTGGGCTGAGTTGAGTTTTATCAAATCGTCCGTCGTCAATTCTTCATTGGTTACTGGATCCTTCCCATTCTCTGAGATGTAAGCCTCTACGAGGCGCTTCTCAAAAATGTGGCCTACCAAAGTCAGCGCAGTCAGTTGATATATTAGGGTTCTGTACAAACCGCTTTTGCTTGAAGCTACAGGAGCTTGAGGAGCCTCGCCAGATACTGGGGTAGGTTAGCATTATCCTACTGAGATTTTAAACCGTGTACGTACTTGCGCAGAGCATAATTGAAGGATTAAAACACTGTGATCTTGCACATTGACAGTCAGCTTTGTTGGTATTGTGCTACCACATATGTTATATGTGTCGAAATAGCTAATAAGGTGGAAGACGTTTGCCCTACGGAGGTCTTTATTTCCAACTAAACAAAGATCACGTGATTCAACTTACTCTACTACTTTCAGGAACCCAATTCAATTAGCCGTCTTATTATCCAGGTAGGCTACTGAGGCTTATCAAAGCAAGGAATAAAAGAGCCTCGAGCATAGATATGTATTCCGTAAGCGGGTATCTATTTCGTAAGGATCTAAGGTACCTTAGTTATCCCACCGACGTTTGTGCGAGGAGCCACCAAGCACACCCGGAAAATAAATGGGAATTGTAGAGATAAGGTATGCTTTATTGTAACTTCGAGAGTCGCATTATAATTTCTTGAGGGATATCGTAAGATCTCATGTTATCTGTGTGCGCCTACCACAAGCTGTGCGACAGGACCAGAACAGCTCTACTCTAAGCAGTAAGTAACCTTGGCTTCAATCCGACATGGATGTGCCACGATTCCCCAAACTAAAACCGAGTCGATGCAAATACGAAAACACTCTCCCCAAAGGATACTCCCGTCCACTTTGAGTCATTCCTGTTTCAACTGACTAATTCACTCATTAAAGGACAGTTTGACTTTTTTGCCCTTCTTCGATTTGACCTTTTTCTCATTGATGAGACCGCCTACATGATGCTGGCTGGCTTCCATTTCATCTTCTTCTCCAACAATCTTAGCCAGCCTTCTTTTTGCGTTGCCCCCAATCCCGGCCACCTGCTGCTTTGATGGCGCAGGATCTTGCGGAGACTTGCCAATTTCCTCAAGAGCCCTTTCATGACCGTCTGGTTTCATTGGTGGAACCACAATACTGTTTTCTAGCTTTTCGACTTCAACATTCTTCACCATTGCGTCATACTCAGCTTTGGAGATGGTATCATGCGTATTTTCTTGCACATAGGTAGGCTCTTCGTCTTCGTCGTCACTGATTTTCTGCTTTCTAGGCCTTGCGGGAGGACATCCATGTCGCGCGCCGTCTCCTCCATATTCTCCTCTAAGTCTACGCAAGAATGCTGGCTCGTTGGAATCTACATTCGGTAAGCATACCTGGGAGATGGATAGATTGAGCACGTGACCTGCCATATGTGAGGTTCTTTGCGTTGATACTCATGGTAACAGCTTGCCTTCCTAGCTTTAAACGGTTCGAGCGGCTTGTTCTCGAAAGGACGTAGAATATTTAAGAATTATCAGTCCTTGGAGATTGCATGAGCATAGCAAATACTGTCGCTTAAGAGCATAGCGAACGATGTTCGGTTTTGTTTAGTTGAACAGCGAGCTTTGAAAAATCCTTTGCATAATTTCTCTGCGCGGCAAGGCCTTAAATGATCGGGTCGCTTGAACGTTCTTCTCATGAGCATATCAAAGAAGTTGTGGGGGGTTTTGTGGCGAAATTGTTCGTTCGAGGGCTATTTTCAGTCCATGGCACTTGGCACTGGGCAGTGCTAGGCCTGAAATAGTAAAGTACGAGGGAAAGTATAATGTTTTGACGAGAAAGGATTCATACCTGATGTTGACGATAACTCATGATATACTGGACCTGCGCAACTCTTTGGCATTGATCGTAGCACATCATACAGTTCATACCTTACCTTCCTTCCAGTTACCACCGTACTGCCCTGACTGTCGGATCGCTTGCCGCTATCCCTCGGCTCCAACAATCCATATTCAAGAACGCTACGCTCAGTTCGGCAACCGTTTATCGGCTGCAGATCCTTACCTACCTACGAACCATAAACCCCAACCTCCTATCGTAGCCTCTACGCAACCACAACGCCTCCGTTAGCCATTCACACAGCTTCATATGAACTCGTCATGATATACGTTGCGCAGGTAGCAATCATAGGGACGCCAGGGGCACGATCATCTGTATAAGATTTGGATCCTTGAGGGACACGTTCCCAAGTCGCTCGTTACGTCCAATCACGCATCTCTTCGACGACACCCACAAAGCCCTCGAACGTTTCCACGACCGATTACTCACATCCTGTCTGCCTTCATCTATATCGCTCTCGTGTCGTTCTCCGTTGCGCCCCAAAGCCGAACTGGGGGCACGAAACCAGAGCTCAGGCTCTGTCGATTTCTTGCATACGCTACGAGAGTGTTCCCTGTTGAGTTGCCGTAACCATGGGGCTCGTTCAGAACCTGGTGAAGCGGATACCTTCCTCGCCCAACCTTCCTTCGCTTGAAGATGTCTCTCGCCACAGGGAACGGATCACGCCAAGATTAGCCTTCTTCCGGCGGCGAATACGCTTGAAAGGAAATTCGAAGATATCTATTCCTCTCGGCGCTGTACTTTTATTTCCATGTATAGTTATAATCTTAATACTCGTGCTCGTAGTCCGACATCCTTCATCAACGGGGAGGATACTGATGCCCGCCGGGGCTCCCCCTTCAATAAGGTAGGTAATATCAACCGGAGGTTTCTCACGACCGCACTGGTATTTCTATGGGCTGATATGACCACGTATACAGGAAGATCAGCGAAAAACATGACAAAGTCTTCGTGACTGGCTGTCTCGAACCTCAGACTAATGGACCACGAGCGAACGCGGCCTTGGTGGTTCTGGCAAGAAACCAAGAGCTAGATGGTGTGGTCCAGTCCATAAAATCGATGGAAAGGCATTTCAATAGGTGGTTCAACTACCCTTACGTCTTCCTCAATGACGGCGACTTTAATTCTACATTCAAAGAAACGATTCGGAACCATACAAGCTCGCCAGTCGAGTTCGGCAAAATAGATCCTACGATGTGGGGATACCCCGATTGGGTCAATCATGAAGTTGCGAAAGAAGGGATTCGGAAGCAGGGAGATGCAGCAATCATGTATGGTGGCATGGAGAGCTACCATCACATGTGCAGATTCTATTCAGGGTCCGTATGCAGATTTGAGTACCCTGGACGAGCTGACGTAGTCCAGATTTTTTTACAAGCACGAGCTTTTAGCGAAATACGATTGGTACTGGCGCGTTGAGCCAGAAATCAAATATTTCTGCGATATCACTTAGTAGGCTATGTTTCCTCCATGCTTCTGTTGTTCCATGGTGCTGACCGGAAAACAGTGATCCCTTCATACACATGGCGCGCGCCAACAAAACTTACGGTTTCACGATCGCAGTAAAGGAGCTCAAAGAGACAGTACCCAATATATTCCGCTATGCATCAGCCTACAAGCGTGTGAACAACCTCACATCCAAAGGATTATGGGAGATGTTTGCAGAGCCTGCAGGAGAGGACGATGAAATGTCTCCTCCAGTTGGCAACCCAAAGTACAAGGCACCTTTGCCAGAGGAGATCCTCAGCACAGAGCCTGGCCAGGGTGGACTGCCTGACGTTGACCCAGAGGCTATGGAGGGTGACAAGTACAACATGTGTCATTTCTGGAGTAACTTCGAAATTGCAAGATTGGACTGGTTTAGAAGCAAGGAATATAATGATTTTTTTGAAATGATGGACAGAAGTGGCGGGTTCTGGATGGAGAGAGTAAGCCGTCCACTCCAATCTTCGTCCGCAATGTGCCTGACCCGAGGTTCAGTGGGGAGACGCTCCAATTCACTCGTTAGCAGCAGGCGCGCTGTTGGCTCCGAAAGACATACACTACTTCCGGGACATAGGCTACAGGCATACCACAATACAGCATTGCCCAGCAAATGCGCCGGGTAATCGGCAACTTGCAAGGCCTCCCTTCCTTGAAAAGACCACTAAAGATGAAAAGAAGCGAATTGAGGAAGACGAATATTGGGAGACTTGGGACGCAGTCAAGGAGAACGGCGTTGGATGCAGATGCAAGTGCGATACTGATATCGTTGATGTCGAGGGCAAACTAGGGAGTTGCATGGCAGAATGGGTCGCTGTGGCAGGTGGATGGGCGTCTGCGTAGCAATCACACCCCACAGCATTGTCTTTGAGGTTCTCGCTTTATATTGCACGTACCTTCGCCGGCATGTACAGAGCATCTGAGACCAGCACTTCCTTACCTTCTCATCGTCAAATAGCATCGGTGGCGTTATTGGGACTACGGTATAGATAATATCCCAGGCACAGCCTTCTCTGGGCGTTCCCGAACCTGACACAATCAGCTTGAGCCAATGTTTTGCTTTGTTGTAACTTGATTCATGTTTTCTATGTTGCCGGCGCTTCACTCCGAGCAGTTGAGAAAAACAAAGCCGGGTGTACATGACTTTGCCCTGTATCTTACAAATAGAACAATGTAGCATCGAGAAATGCTGGGGATCTTCGTTTGTTCAGTGTGGCATGTCCAAACCCATGAGCGGTTTCCGTCCAAACGAACGGAGTCATGGAGGTAGGAAGACTTCCCTGAGAATCCTCTAATGGCGTCAAGCCAAGGAAATACTCCCAACATATGTTTCATCGAGGGGAAAGTAGGCTGTGGTAAGCGAGGCGATGGAATTACCACAGTACGTAGAACTATTCACTAAAAATACCATACGTATGTAACAGTGTAAAGTACCTTAGGGCTCACGGGAACGATAAGGTAAACAAAAGTACTTTAGGTCGAGTTCTATCGTGGAACATAAGGCACCATTCCTCTACGAGTTCTAGTGCGGGCCAGGCAGAGACAACCGACCCCTCCTCCATGGATGGCCTCACGACTGCTGTCATCGAAGTCATCACTGCCTGACCTTACCTATGCAACTTTGGATGTTTATTTAGTCAGGTTCATTGCGATGAACTCTTACTCTCTTCTCTGTTTGTGACGCTATCTCCATCACCAGCTCGACAGGTCCCCTGATCGCTTTCAATACCCAAAGAGTCATAAGGCTGCCTCGAAGGGTCTAGTTCAGACCCACCCCAAGCACTTGTGCTTTAACGGACTGTGAATTCATTGCCAGGTACGTTCTTCACCAGGAACCAGAATTACATGCTTTTCCAAAGCTGCATAGTACATGCCGGGAGCTCGTCTTGGCTGATTCTATGCAGCGACTCGAAGAAGAGCGCATCATACCGCCTACAACTGTTATTCTACAATACCCCACTATAGCTGTACATGGTACACCTGAGAGCTGGTTATCACATTCTCAGATCGTCACTATGGCTTCAAATCACGATGACGGCTCGTTTGAAGATACTTCTAGCTCCCTAGGAGACAGCTCCTATGACTTCATCGACGACAGGAGCACCGTTACCTCGGACGATGAAGAGAGCCAGAGTGCCATGACACAGTCGATCTCGAGTGATGAGCATGACATCGACCGGAACAACAGTCACCCTCCGGATCTGTCGTCTCCCAATACGCGGCGTAGCCAGAGTTATCTTATCCAGTCGGCCTCTACATGCACCAGCCGGGGGAACTCCCGACAATCTGGATCTGAGTTGACCAGTCGGGGTGTTGATCCCGACAATGGTTCCGTCATCCAAGCTGATACTAATGACGGCCAGCCCCTTGATCAAGATGAGGATAAGCAACCATTTATCAGATTGACAGAGTTTACGCCGGCAGGTCCTGGGAAGCCCATCGAAGGACTTCACACCCTTAGAGTCTTCACGGGACACCATGTTGCTCCCATGTTTCGTAATATTTTTCCGGGAATCTCGCCTCAACAAGTCACACTCAAGGTCAAACAGACCATGGTCAGTCAGGGGTTACTTCTTGAGAAGCCCTATAAAGTGTTATACGTAGGAGACGCTATAGCCAAAGATTCGATCGTTCAAAAGGTAGGCGCAGCTTTAGCTGCAACAGCGAGGGTCGACGAGGCTAGGCCATCCAAGTTCAATGTTGTGCCGATATCTTCTTTTGGTGATACGGCCTCCCCGGATGTAGTACTCATTGATTCCTCGGGCCTCGAGTTGAACGTCGACGAATGTACGTCTGCAACTTACGTCAAGAGACAGGAGGGTAAGGATACAATTTGTATGACTCTGTCCGACGGTATGCTTGTCGAGTCTTCTTGGTCAGGGTCCAGATTCTCGGTATCGGACCACTGGAAGCTCCCTGATGCGGCGATATTCTACCTGTCAGCGGAAGACACCATTTCGGCAAAACAAACCGAACGCTTTGCTCAGTCGTTCATGAACCGTCACAGTGTGCCAGCTATTCTAATCTCTGACGTTCCACTCTGGAGCAGCGGGGCGGGAACTTATGCAATAGATCCAAACACACCTCATTTACTTCTCGAGTCCTACAGTCCCAATGCCGGTAAACACCGAAACATCAACCATTTGCCGATCGATCTTCCAACCTTCCTACAGCTTGACACAGGCCAGTTAAGCCGGAACTTGGCCTACTTTGGTGTCCACCCAGGCTCATCAACACTCGGTACGGAGAACGATCTGACCTCGAAGGCTGATGATACGAAACCAAAAGCGTCCACATGTGATAGTGGCCACTATGTTAGAATACTTGACAGTGTTTGGAAGCTTCTCCCGCCATCTTTATTTATCCTCCTTCCTATACTCCTCTTCCACTTGATCGCTTCAAACGCATCTCGTCAACACCGGATCTTGGAGCCTGCTATCAGTACCGAAATTCCCGCACACGCTGACACCACGTTCGAAACCGCGTCGCGACAGCCGGTATCCAGCATCTTTGTTTCACCTAGTGGTCAATCTTTGGAGGCTTCGAGGGCGGTGTCTTCTGTTCCGCAACCAGACCATGTTCCCGGAAGCATCTTATCAACGCATGAGAATACTGACATCACGTCCTATATCGCTTCCTTCCTAGCGGAGACCCATCCTCCAACACCAAACAATTCGAACAAGTTCAAGGTGCACCTAATTGGAGACCGTCACATTGTTTTGAGACCGCCATACTGGTATACACGTTCCCGAAGGGCTCCAAAATTGCTCTTCAATGTGACACGAGAGGGCTCGATCCTGGAACATGAGGTTTCGGCTCTTTTCGACGGAGTATATGCGCTCAAACTTCGCCGTGTTGATGCTTACGGCGTGCTCAACATTTCTGTTTGGACCACATCCAGACCGAAAATCCACGAAATCTTTCAAGTGGACTTGAAAACGTCCTGGCTGAAGATGGACGGCTGGAAGAAGGCTGTAAACGGCATGATCAATTTGATTCGGGAAGACGTGGATTTCGTGCAAAACAATTTGGCAAATACCGGCAATCTCATAAGCAGAGGGCTACAAGCACTCGTGGACAACACAATTGACAAGGCCACCGGTTTTACAAAGGAGGCTGCTGGGCTCAAGGCAGCGTCACATAGTGTATCCAAGAAGCTGCGTAAGCGAAGAGCTACAGTTCCACACAATCTACTACGACATGTCCAGCAACTGCGCAAAGGCTTTGCTGTCCATGCCAGCAATCGAAGAGCTATAGTTCTCCGGCATACAGGACGTCTGACAAGTGGTGTTGAAGCACTGGTGCAGGGCATTGAGAGATTTGGAGAGGAGCACTTACGAAAAACACAAAAGAGCGTGCTGAAAGCATGGTGGAAAATAAGTGGATTACCAAAGCAGAAGCCCGTAGTAAATGAGGCCAGGGGCGGTCTTTATGAACGCACATCCATGTCTAGGAAGAGGACCAGTCGGTAAATGAGTTTGAGGATTTCATTAAGGAGATGGCGTAAGGTATGGAGGATTGTGGTCTGTTGATTTCTTCACAAGGTTTGGTTGGAAGATTAGGACAGTGCCGAGCTTCTTGCGCTGATCTGGTTGCTCTGGTTGATGGTGCTTAAGGTTCATATGCCTGTATGGTGCTAGATCGTACTAGATATCCTCTGAACCACATCTGTCTATCTTGTAATGAGTGTGAAATATGTATGGTTTAATGGGAAAACCAAATAGTTGGACTTCACTATCACGTTACTAATTTGGCGCTAGTAGATCAACAATCTGAGTCTGTTTATTAGACGCCGCAGTACCAGCAGTAAACAGATTTCAAAAAGACCCCATCAAAGAAGTAGGTTCGCTTACTCGCATGATCTCATCAGATAGATAAACGAAAAGCGCCATAGACCGCAGCCCTACTCAGTATGTCTGCAACCACAGACGCAAAGCTAGACCCCACTGAGGAGCATACTACCTCCAGCGAACCTAGTTCCGCACAGCACGAGACAGATACCACGACGCAGGCCAAGGGAACCGAAGAAGACAAGACCAAACACACTTACACTGATATGGCTACTTCCGCTGCTACGTCCGCCGCAACGACAGCAACCGCTGCCGCCGCTGGGGTGAAGGACAATGTTTTTTCTATGTTCGGCGGCGGGGCTAAGAAGGAGAAGAGAGAAGAACCGGATGAGCTTGAAGACAGGTCTGGATCTTCGAAAGCGAAGAAAGATGCTGAGGCAGCCGAGGCAGAGGCTGAAGGGGAGGTACGCTCGAAGCCTGCTGGGAAATTCAGATCCATTGGCTTGCTAACTGTTTGCTTCGCTCTTAGGGAGAAGATGCTCCCGAATCCCCAGAAGTACACTTCGAGCCGGTGGTACATCTCACCGAGAAAGTCGAAACCAAAACCAACGAAGAATTAGAGGAGCAGACGTTCAAGATGCGTGCCAAGCTCTTCAAGTTCGACCGGGATAGTAGGGAGTGGAAGGAGCGAGGCACCGGTGATGTGCGGCTACTAAAGCACAAGGATAACGGCAAGACGAGGCTGGTCATGAGAAGAGACAAGACGTTGAAGGTCTGCGCCAATCACTACGGTATGAGGAGAACAAGGTGGATACGGTGCGTATCTTGAGCTTACAGTACTGCAGTTGTACCGGACATGAAGCTATCACCAAACGTCGGAAGCGATCGAAGCTGGGTATGGAACGCCGCGGCAGATGTTAGTGAAGGAGAGCCGGAACCGCAAACCCTGGCCATTCGGTTTGCCAATAGCGAGAGTAAGACGGATCCGGATCCACCGAGTCGCTACAAGAACATGCTAATCATCCCATGTAGATGCCAACTTGTTCAAGGAGGCTTTCATCAAGGCACAGCAAGAGAATGAGGCTCTGTTCAAGGAGGAATAGGGGGTTGAGTAGCGTGACCGACTGGAGCAGTGAAGCATTCTCGATATGGTAAAGCCGGATATGCTTTTGACCATAGTGCGTGCATACTCAAGATGAAATTCTAATGCAGACTTCTCACCACCTTTTCCATTTTAAGGGCGGTTGCAATCCGTGTCGCCATCAGTTTCGGCTAGAGTTCTCCCCGTCCGCTGTCTCTTTGGATCACGATTAAGCATAGCACTTGCTGTTTATGCGGGCTTTGCTTCGAAATCTAGTTTCCAATATCCAAGATGCTACGTTCTCTTTTCATTGTTCGTCCTATATCGCTAACACTAAAGGCTTCATTGATAAGCAGACTTTGGTAGATCATCTATCAGGTATGTTTCTAGTCTCGTTATTTCCCTAATTGCAAGCAGTAGCTTCGATCATGCTACTCTCACCTGATCTGTTCTTGCAACTGGCGGACATGTTCGCTATACAGTCATGCTTCTTCCCTTCGGATATCACCTCAGTGTAATACTAACAGCCTACTTGCTTATGAGGTGCTCGACACATCTCCAGCGGGTGGGCTCCCGTTTAGCAAACCGCTGATGTTGGCCGCTCCGGGTGGTGCTGTCCCCGGCGTGAGTGTGGTCGAATTTAGAGCGCTGCCTCGGAGGTCCTGGTTCTGGAGAGAGTCGGTAGCCCAGAGAAAGACCCCGATAGACTCACTCCGTCCCACTGCTATAAAGCCAGCAGCCTCGTTGTTGGAGATACAGCTACGTAACAGTCTCTGGGCAGCAAAGTATAGGTCTTTGTACGATGCGACATCCGTCTCCTTGAACGGACCCACATCCCCTCCTGGGAGACTCCTATCGGGAAAGAGGTTGAGCATACCTAGCGCAAGAGTGCAGGATCCTTTGGAGCATTTAGCTTTTTCTTAACCTGGGAGTCTTGGGGTGGGACTAAAATGCTACTCACCCGAAGTGAACCGTCTGGGCAATAACTGGGGAATAAGCGGTCTATGAGCCCGAGCAGCATTCTCGCCCATAAACTCGTACTCCTTCTTTCCAAAGACCGATACTTCCTGGTTGAAAAATTGCACGTTTGCGGCGTAACAATCTGCAGGATCATATCCCGAACCAACCCAGTCCGGCGACACTGTGCAGCGGTAGGGGGCTGCATTTGGTATAGAGCTAACAGCGATGCTCATGATGGCAGAGTTGAAGAGTAATAGGATAAACAGTTGGAAGGACCTCTTAGTAAGGGTAGGTATATTGTTCATGGTTAAGATATTCGATGTACATAAGCTCCAACAGAGGGAAGGGGAAGGGTACCAGAAAGTACGACGATTCGGACGCTGTTCCTGAGGAAACGGCCGCTTGCCTTGCGACGGCGTGACTTCCACCAGTTGTAGCTTCCGCTACTGCTGCTGTCGCTAAAGCGCCTGAGGCACGGAGACCGGGTAACATGAAACCTAGCAACAGTATTTTCGAAAATACACGTCTTCCACGAGCTTTTCAATTAATAAGCTCATGTACAGCTGTATAATCCTGACGCCTCTCAGTAAAGTACTTCCAAAAAGTTAGCATAACGCCATAGGATAGTCTGGAAACCTAGTTAGTACGTACAACAAGACAAATTCGTGGTAAAGTAGTTGGTAAACACCTACATTTCGCCATACTCTGCCTGAACAAGCCATTCAATATTCTATTCTAGGCCCTAAATCATGAGATCGGAAACTCAAGAGAGGATATTGCCATGCGCTTCCTACTTGACGAATAGAAGCACTCCGGAGCAAGTTCACGACCAAATAAGACTAACATCATCAGAAGGGTGAAACAAGTCATGATACAACAACCAGTCTCTTGCATAGAGATGCTCAGATGGACAAATAGCCTCGTAATTTTCAAGCAATAATATGAACTCAGTTTCAATCGTAATGCTTATGCGACGAGAATGATTAGGCAAAGGAATATATGGAACTGAACAAAGCAACCCAAATGAGCTATCCATATCCAATGTGCCCAACGTGCCGGTTGATTTGAAAGCTGGCCTGGCCTGCCTGGCTATCGGTTACTGTGTCTCGTACCATCGTGGTCAATATAATACTCTATCCACAATGAAAACCTTCTTAGCATTTTATGCACAAATATCAAGTATCAACGACAGATGAAGATAAGATGAAGACACGGTGAAGTTCCATTTTCCCCCAACTATCTATCATAACTTCATAAGGTACATTTCCGTACAAGGCCTGCCGCTCTTAATCATCATTTTATCTTTGCATGAAAGCAGACTTCTGATCAAAATACATTAATAAATAGATTATTTTTATTAATGATTTAATTACATCATTAAGTATCTCATATCTTAAAACTACTTCTTCAAAGAACAACTTTGTTAACTTTATAATAGTCAGAATTTTCTTCATAAAAAGATAATATATTATCTTCATGTAATGATCAATTATTATAAGAATTGAGTCATATACAACTTTTTTTCATTTACTAGATGACAAATCTGTTATGAAATTCATTGTGATTTTTTTCAGAAATTTGTTAATCAACATAATGATTTCAACTCATCATATGATAAATGATGTTTTATCTTCATTCTTTAACAAATGTTACAAGTATTTATGTACTTTTTGACATTTTGATCATACTTTTTCAGTAATATTTGCAATTTAATAGCTCACTGATCTTGTCAGCATTAAAATGTTTTGTTAAAGAATTATTATAATGATGTTTTAACAACTTTTCTTCAACGAAAATGTTTTTTAAAACATATAATGCTTTATTGTATTTTATCATTTCTTGATTATTTAATATTCAAGCTTTAATATCATTCTTTTGCATATTTATTATTTCATCTGCTTTCAATCTTACAGTAAATTAATTTTCTTATTGTAAAATCTTGATGAATTCAACTATAAATTTATTACTAAAATTGTATATTATTTCATGAATTATTAATACTTTGACAATTGCATGTAAAATGAGTTGTTTGCAATCAACAGTTTCAGCAACAGAATTAAGTTATTTCTCAATTATGTTGTAATTTTTATAAATTAACATTTTATCATCATATTTTTTTAAGTTTTCAGACTTAAATTGAAAGTTTTTACATCTTGAAAAATATATCTCATTTAAATGCATCTTTTGCACTGCTAAAATCATTGCTTTCAGCAACATACTTTTAATATGCATTGCTAAACACTTTTTAGTTAAAATGATTGCATTGAGTCAAGTCATTGAGGTTGAGTCAAGTTTTCAACTCATCAAGATTCAATTTGAGTCAAAATTTGAAAATCAAGTATTTAAGCTGAATCAGAATTTTGATATTAAGTATTCAAGTCAAGTCATGATGTTAATATTTAAACTAATTGCGTTGAGTCAAATCATCGAGATCAAGTTGATTTCTTGACTTGTCAAGACTTGATTCAAGTCAGATTTTTAAGATCAAATATTTGAATCAAGTTAGAATTTTGAGATTGAGTATTTAAGTTGAGTCATGATGTTGATATCAAGTATTAATTCGAATTCTTGATTCAGTTCATCAAGACATGAAGATAGATAGATAGTTGTAGATAGCTTGTTCAGCTTTTCTTCATGACTTTCTATGAAATGATCTTCATGTTTTTTCTTCATGACTTTCTATCAAATGATCTTCATGTTTTCTTGTCATGACTTTCTATCAAATACAAAAAGATAATGCAAAAAAATAATGCAGAAAAGCGGGAAAATTTCTATATTTAGCTCTCTTGACGTCATTTTCAATTGCTTGACGAGTTAAGTCAAGAACTTGAATCAAAACCTGACTTAAGTTAATACTAAATTAAGTCATGAAATTGATATTAAGTATTTAAGTCGAGTCAAGATGTTAATATCAAGTACTTAAGTCAAGTCAGAAAGTAGATATGAAAACTTGACTTAACAATCAATTTATTGATATCAAGTATTGACTTGAATTCTTGACTTAACTCATCAAAATATGATTTACTACTACTAAATTATTAAATAATAATGCAACAGAATAATGCAACAAAATAATGCAATAATTCAATTGCATCTTCATGATTCATAAGATCAACAACGAGATTTATCTGTACAAGATGCTGACTACGAATCTTCTGCAAGCTATGCTTGTCAAAAGAGCTGAACAACATCGACAAAGCAGTAACAGCGCTTTATTCACATGTTGAGCTCACACACAGTCGAAGAGCGAAGCAATAACAACGTGATTGTCGACGCGTTGAAGCTTGCACATACACAGAATGACAGCAACGTCTTTGCATACATGCTGCAGCTCATATACAACATATACACATATACTGCGAAGGCACGACTCAGCTTTTGCGCACATACAGACAGGCGTGATGCAGTAAATCGATCGATTTTTCGCATTTTCAGATCGATTTACACGCAGCGCAATCACACACAGAGCAGTAACAGCGCTTTTTTCACACGTTGAGCTCATATACAACATACACACATATACTGCGAAGGCACGATTCAGCTTTTGCGCATCTACACGTCTGCATGATGCAGTAAATCAACCGGTTTTTTGCTTTATCAGATCGATTTACATGCATCGCAATCACATACACTGCGAAGACACGACACAGTCTTTGCTCATATACACAAAACGACAGCAACGTCTTTGCGCATGCGTTGCAACTCATATACATCACACACACACATTGCGCAGACACGACTCAGCTTTTGCGCATCTACACGCTCGCATGATGCAGTTTTTATTTTTATTTTTTATTTCTTCATTAAGTGCATGCAGTCTATGACTATGACACTGTCTAGGCGCTGTGTGTGTGCTACGTTACATGTAACCTAGCTCAAGTCGCTGCTTTATATCTTCTCGTTGGTCAATCACATCGATAGTTTGCGCATACAAGCGCTCTTGCTCAAACCCTCGCAATCGTACTCTCGTTTTTCTTCGTCCCTTCGCCCTCTTCGCGTTCTACTCTTTCGTTTCTAATAGTCATTTTCTCGTCGTAATTGGAGTATTTTTCAAATACTCTAGTGTTGCGATTCTTTCAATCTTGATGATGAACAGTGTCAATATAATGTCTGTGTTTTTGAGCTGAGCTTTTTCCTTAAGCTTTCTCTGCTCTGCTCTATAATGCCTGCAGTTCAGCAGTAAGTGCTTCGGCGTTTGTCTCGCCTTGCATATTTCATAGCATTTGTTCGAATTATTCTTTGATAACCGATGCAAATAGCTTTTAAAATAGTCATGTTTCATTTTTAGCTGTATAAACGTTGAAAACGTCAGCCTGTCTATTTTTCGAAGCTTCTTTAGTGATCTGTAACTCAGATTCACCCTCGCTGTGTGCTTCTGATACTGGTTTCCTTTTTTGATGCTGTCGTTTCATGCAATTAGTCATTGCTCTTTTGCCTCTTTGTCTATTTGCTTTTTGATGAAGCTCATGATTGTTCTTTTCCTGATGTCGATTGTCGATCTTTTTCGTGCTGCGTCTTTGACCAATTGATTCGCTGCTTCGTTTTCG